>Ga0208514_100087_pt1 | contig 92327 bp, 58 predicted proteins | sample LakWasMet70_HOW9_2_FD_183900 | JGI IMG/M metagenome (GOLD analysis project Ga0208514, IMG submission 183900) | Freshwater sediment methanotrophic microbial communities from Lake Washington under simulated oxygen tension - Sediment Metagenome... | ecosystem: Environmental > Aquatic > Freshwater >...
TTCAAAACAACCGGATGAATTCCCGGACAACGCTGAGGTCGGCCAAGTCCCGAGCTTCGGAGTAGAACAAGCCTGATCGATGCCAGGGGAGTCGAGGCGGCACTCACACGGACGTGTGTGCCGCGCAGCCAGGGATGGCTTGTTTATCCTCTGGCCAGCAACGGATTGAGCAAGTCGGGAGGGAGTGTTTAAAAGCGGACAGGGATGTTTGCTTTTAAGCCGACCGGACGATTTGCGGATTATGCGCTGAGGATTGTTGAGTCAAAAAAGCTCTGTAGGTTCTCAGAAATGTAGTAAAAACGAAAGCAGTTGTTTAACGAGGAAGTAACCGGCGCTGGAAGGCTTTATTGCGTAGCGACCATTTGTTGGATTGCCCGTTATGCATTTTTTGGCGCAAACATGATGATTGACATGCCAATAAGCGCCACAAACGATCCTAAGAGATCCCATGTTGTGGGTTTTATGCCATCGACTATCCAGAGCCAAAGAATGGCAACGAAGATGTAAACGCCGCCATAAGCCGCGTAAATACGGCCTGCGGCGGTTGGATGTAGCGATAAGAGCCACGCGAAGATAGCAAGGCTCAGCCCGGCTGGAATAAGGAGCCACGGGCTTTTTCTTTGCGTGAGCCAGAGGTAGGGTAGGTAACAGCCGACAATTTCAGCGACTGCTGTTACCAAGAAGAGCGAGATGGTTTTGATTTCAAGCATAGTGATCCGTGATTACCTTCTGAAAATACATAACAAAGAATTAGATAGTTAACCTTATATTTACGGTAGATTAACTTCGACACAATATTAACCCAGCCCTTAAATAAAAACAGGAAATAAGTCATTGAGTTCAATAGTCTACTAATCAGTGTATTTAAGGGCCTCCTTAATAATATCTTGATCGGCATCTAATTTTCCATTCCGTCTATTACCGCCTGTCGGCAAGCGTCAACAGGCAGAACATTTAATAAATTATGAGAATTGACAAAAGCTTTTCATTGACTGACATTTTGGTATCCGAGAATAGACAAACTCGAATCAGCCGCCCTATTAAAATGTTAGAATAACTAATATTAATTCTGCTACGCAAAGTACGGTCGATGAATATATTAATAGCCGACGACAACCCAATCATTCAAATGCTTCATGGTGAGCTAATGAGCTACTGGGGTTATGATTTTGATATGGCTTCAGATGGTCTGGAGGCTGTGGAACTCGCGAAGAAAAATAATGGTAAATATGATTTTTGTTTGATGGACGTTGAAATGCCAAAAATGAATGGCATTGAGGCAACAAAGGTTATTAGGAGCACCGTAAAGTATTTTCCAATCCTGGCTTTTACATCCAACGATGCTTATAAGAAAGCCTGCTATGACGTGGGAATGGATGATTTTGCAGAAAAAACATGCACGCCTGATGATTTGTTCTCCAGAATTAATAAACTATCGGTAAACTTGTTTAAATTTATCGTCAAGCCAAATGGCTTTTATATAACAGAGATGATGCCAATGGATCAACAACACGCGCAAGAGTTAAGGAAATTGAAAAGCCAGGGTCTCGTAAAATTGAGGCTGGATGGGCCTGATAACCGTGAAGTCATTACCCATAAAAACGTTCCGAATAAAATTTCCCATGATTTTAATATCCTGAAATATTCAATGACGGAGTTTCTAAACCGTGATCCGGAAAGGCCAACTTTGGTTGATCTCTATAGGGGATCGAAAAACTGTATTATTGAAACATTTGTGGATGATGAAAGTTATCAAGAACAATTAAAAGCTGAGGATGAAAAGATGGATGCCTATATGACAAAACACTACAAATCAGATGAGGAATAAGAAACGGAACCGGAACTGTGCGGCGAGAGACGAGGCAACACTCACACGGATGTGTGTGTTGCGCAGCCAGGGATGGCTTGTTTGTCCTCTGGCCGCCAGCGGATTGAGCAAGTCGGGAGGGAGTGTTTAAAAGCGGACAGGGACGTTTGCTTTTAAGCCGACCGGACGATTTGCGGGTTATGCGCCAAGGACTGTTGAGTGTCCGCGTTCAATACTATCTGATCAAAAACCAGACAATCTAACTTAAAGCCGCGTATTACACAGGATGCAGCAATAATTTCAGCCCTTTTTAACAACCTTATCCACAGATTTTGTGGATTTCTTCGCCTTCAGCGGTTTGTCGCTCTTGATGAAACGGCTCAGGCCGTTATTTTCCATCCAAGCATATAAGGTCGTCGGCGAACAGCCCATAATCCGGGCGATGCTGGTTTTATGCACGTCTTTTTTCAGCAAGTCGCAGATCTCGTCTTTCCTTTTATCCAACTTTTTTTCCGCACTGACCCCGCCTTTGGGCCGACCCAGCGGCAGCCCGGCGGCTTTGCGCTTGGCCAGGGCTTCGGTGGTTCGGGCGCTGATAAATTCGCGCTCTATTTCGGCGGCCAGACCCAGCACCACGGCGGTTATTTTCGAATTCAGGGAGCCGTCCATGACCATGTTGGACTTGGCGACATGGACGATGATTTCTTTTTGTGCCGCTTCCTGAAGGATTTCGAGTACCTGTAAGGTCGAGCGGGCCAGTCTGGATATTTCAGCGACCAATAACACATCACCGGCTTTGGCTTGCTCTAACAGTTTACCCAACTCACGCTCACGCCAATTTTTTTTGCCGGTGACGGTGTCGTCAATAAAGGTCAACGGTTCCAGGTTGTTTTTCTGGGCATAGGCGATGACACCGTGGCGCTGGTTGTCCAAATCTTGTTTGTCGGTACTGACGCGGATATAGGCATATGTTGACGCGGTCACAGTTTTTCTCCCTATTTTGTACTAGGATTCTATCCACTTTAAACGTCCGTTTAAAGTGGATAACATGATTTTTTGGCGCTTTCCCCTGTATTCCCCATAGCTTTGAATCAAAACGCGACGAAAACGTGACGTTTTTTAAGGTGATCACTATGCAGTTTTTGACGATAAAAAAACACCAACGGCCTCGCAAAGATGGCAAGCCACATGCCCAAGCCTTCGTGATAACCAAAACCAGAAAATACGGTCAGGTCATCGAGCAAAAGGGTATTTCGATAAAAAAGCCGGTGCTGATCACCGGCGCTCATGCCAGCGGTAAGAGTTATTGGCTGGATCGGCTCAGGAAGGACGCCGCCCGCATCTGGGCAACCAAAGCGGAAGTCGAACCCTTATACCTTGCCGCTGTCCGTCCCTTGTCCGCCTGGACGGATACTAAAGACCTGGCGTTATGGTGGGCTGCCCGTGAAAATCCGGACGAAGATCGGCATTGGACTAAACTGAAAGCCTGGGAACGCCAAGATGCGCTATCCTTGTATCTGTCGGAAACCGGGGCCGTGCTGTTTGTCGATGATGCCCATCAGTTGAGCGGGCGTAAGCTAAAGATTACCCAAGATTGTGTACGGGCTGCCAAGGTTTGGGTGATGGCCGCTACGGATGAAGGCCGACTTTCTCCTGGCCTTCGAAAAGACGTACTGGCGGCGCAACCGCAAACCTACCGCTTGGATTCTGAAGTGGCCTACGATGCCACCTTTGCCATTATGTGGGTGCTGATCGCCGCCTGCACCACGATGGGTTATTGGGAGTTGGCCGTCGTGCTGGGAGGTTTAAAAATGTTCGCCGGGGGGAGCCGTGCCGCTAAACAAAATTAAAATTCTGCTAGCCTGGGTTTGTTGCTGTTACGCGGTAGGCGTAGCACAAGCCCTAGATGACCGGCCACCGTTAATCATCGATGAACCAGCGCCGGTACCGGAACAGGCCAAGCCGCCGCCCGACATCAAACCCTATGAAATACCGACCATGCGCGGCAATAAGCGCGATTTTCATCACACCCCGCCCATCAAGCTTGCCCCGGTCATCGATGCCGATGCCGTGTTTAAAATGATCGTGAACTGTTTTCCGGAAAGGCCGGATTGGGGACTGGAAGTTAAAGCCGTTTCAGGTGCGCGCTATAGTGACAATGGCGGGATCAGTACCTTCGATACCGCCGGACTGTCCAAATACTACGGCGGCATTGTCGCGGAAATGCCGCTGTACAGCGCCGAAGAGCTGCATAAACAACGTACCCAGGAATACCAACGCCGTGCCGAAATCGCGCAAAACGTGGCTAAATTGCTGAAAGGCCTGGCCGACAGGCAACGGGCGCTGCGCATGGTCGGCATCAATGAAAGCGTCGAAGCGCGAAGCCAATACCGAGTCAATGAAGGGCTGGCACCGGCTGAAGAACAGATCGCCAATTTAAAGGCCGTGGCCGACAAGGTCGGCGATTTGGACGAGGCTAATGCAGCGCTGGTTGCTGCCCGGCTGGCGCTGGTCGGGCAGTGCCGTGACGACGTGGCGGAAAATATAAACGAATACCTCAAGGAAATCACCCAGTGAAGTGGGTTAACCATATCGCCATTGCCGGTTCGGTAACCGCAGTATGGCGACCGGAACTGGTACCGCTGGCCGTGCTCGGTTCCACAGCGCCGGATTGGTTGGAATGGCTTTACAAGGCGATGGGACGCCATGTTAGACATCGGACCGTCACCCATTACCTTTCCGCCTGGTTGTTTGGCCTGCTGTTCGGTCTGTGGGTGTGGGATTGGCACCATGTCATCGCCGCCTTTTGCGCCGGTGGCTTATCGCATGTAATCGCCGATGCGCTGACCATCCAGGGTGTGCCGCTGGGTTGGTGGAGCGACCGGCGCTTTCATCTGTTCGGTGGTCGGTTGCGCACCGGGCAAATGGGCGAGTATTGGGTAGCCGGGGCGTTCGTGCTGGCCTGTATCGGATTTGCGGCAATCACGCGGAACTTTGGCGCATCCGAATACAGCCCGTTTTTCTGGGATTATGCCGATTATTATCACCAGGGGCTGATCGATGGGCATGAGTGGAAAGAAAACCGGTTCCGGTGGTTGTGATGTATTAAAAGCTTGGCCTATCAATAACAATATTTGCTATTCTTTGTTATCGATAGAAACAACGGAGCAAACAAGGCTATGAACATTTCCTTAAACCCTCATTTTGAACAACTGGTGAAAGGCAAGGTCGAGAGCGGCCTTTACAACTCGGTAAGCGAAGTGATGCGGGAGGCCTTACGCCTCTTGGAAGAACGCGACCAGTTACGCGAACTAAGGCTTGATGAATTAAGGCGAGACATTCAAAAAGGCATAGACAGCGGCACATCAACCCCACTGGATATTGAAGAGATCAAAGCGCGTGGCCGCAAAAGGCTTGCCGCTCAACAAATGGAAGGTTGAAATTTTAATGCCGCGTTTATTAAAACGTCCTGAAGCCGAAAACGACCTTGAGGAAATCTGGTGGTATATCGCCCAGGACAGCCCAAAGAACGCCGACAGCTTTCTTGATCGTATTCAAGAAAGCTGTTTGGCACTGGCCGACTTCCCGAAAATGGGAACGAGCCGAAACGAACTTAAAATGGGGTTGCGTAGCCAGCCTGTGGGAAATTACCTGATTTTCTATTTTCCGCTTAATGACGGCATCGATATTGTCCGTGTTCTCCACGGATCGCGGGATATTGAAAATTTATTGTAGCGTTGTAAAGTGTGGGCCGACTTAAGGTGACCTATGAAACACATCTACCTGGAACGGCACGACCCGGACAAAAACCTGCACCGGTTTTATCAGCTATTCGTCACGCCCGGCATATTCGGTGATTGGTCGCTGGTTCGGGAATGGGGAAGGAGAGGATCGCCTGGAACTGTGCGTAAAGATTGGTTCGATACCGAGGAAGAAGCGTGGCTAGCCGGAGAGAAGTTAAAAGCACTTAAAGAGAAGAAAGGGTATCAATCCATTCGGGTAAAACTATAAAGAAGACGTTGCTTAAAGCAGTGAGCATCGAAAAAAACGTGTCTGACCTAAAAAATACTGTATTTGATCAGTGGATCAGTTGCCTATTTCGCCTTATCGCGTTCAAGTAAAGTTTCAAAACATCAAAAGAGCTAATAATCTTTTAAGTAAATGAGTAAATAATCTGGTAGTACGTTAAGCGTAAAAAGACTAAATACGAACACCCAATACCCCCAAAATTTTAACCATGCCAAAATAGGCGGCAGCGGTAGAAAAACATGCCACACTCAGGCTTAACCAGAACCCGAGACCGCCACGAAGCAACAGCGGAAAAACGATGAATAGCACCAGCGATGGTAAAATGAGCCAGAAAATACCATGAGAAAGTGTTGCTACTTTTTCAATATCGCCGGAGTCAAGGTAGAGCCAGACGAACGCGAGTAGCGAGGTGAGCGGCAAAGAAGCCAGAGCAGCTGCCCAAAAAGAGCTGCGTTTAGCCAACTCGGAGACAGTCACGATAACGGCTGTTGAAAGAACAATTTTTAGGGCGTATTGCATCATGGCTTGGTGAACAGCTCCGCTATAGCGTTGAGTTAGATTTTGGAACAATTGTATTTAGTAGCCTCAATCCGTTTGCAACAACCAATAAAGAAGCTCCCATATCCGCCGCAATGGCTTCCCATAACGTTGCAAGCCCTGCAAAAGCTAATAAGGCAAAAGCGGCTTTGATAGAGAGTGCGAAAACAATATTCTGCCGAATGATCGATAACGTTCGTTTGGAATGTCCGATCAGCCAAGGCAGCTTGGAAAGGTCGTCGCCCATCAAGGCGATATCGGCTATTTCGATAGCCGCATCCGAACCCAATACGCCCATCGCAATCCCCAGATTGGCCCGGCCCAGCGCCGGTGCATCGTTGACACCATCACCAATCATCGCCACCTGTCCGTATTGCTCGACCATTTGACCGACGATCTCCACTTTATCGGCTGGCAACAATTCAGCATGTACCTCATCGATGCCAATCTGGGCCGCGATGTTATTGGCGGTTACCTGATTGTCGCCGGTCAACATGACCAGGTGTTTAACACCCGTCTGTCTCAAGGCCTGCAAAATCGATTGAATGTCAGCGCGGGGCTGGTCGGCAACCGCAATCAGGCCGCAGATGTGCCGGTCATTGCCAATCGCAATCACGGTTTGTCCGGTCTGTTCCAGGGCAATGGCTTTATCACTGATTTCTGGGATTTCCTGGCTCCGCTCCAGTAAATAACGACGCGATCCCAGCCAGTAATCCGTGCCGTTAAATAGTCCGGTAACACCTTTGCCGGGCAACACCGTCACATTGTCGGCACTGGCCACACGGATACCGAGTTGTTCTGTGTGGGCTAGAATGGCTTTGGCCAGCGGATGATTGCTACGCGCTTCCAACGCGGCAGCACGGGACAATAACTCTTCTTCGCTATGACTATTGAACGGATAAACACCGGTCACAACCGGTTCACCACAGGTCAGCGTGCCGGTTTTATCAAAAGCAAAGGCCTGAATGGCTGCGGGGGCTTCAATATAAGTACCGCCTTTGATTAGAATACCTTGCCGGGCAGCACAGGCCAAGGCCGCAACAATACTCACCGGCGTCGAAATCACTAACGCGCAGGGGCAAGCGATGACCAACAACACCAAGGCTTGGTAAATCCATTCATCCCAGACGCGATCGAAAAACAACGGCGGAATGATGCACATCGCCAACGCTATCAACATCACGACCGGGGTATAAATACGCGCAAACTTCTCCACCCATTGCTCGACTTCGGTGCGCTTGCCATGCGCTTCGCCGACCAGACGCGTGATCTGCGCCAGGGTGGTATCCGTCACGCGTTTGCTGGAGCGGATTTCCAGTGTCCCTTCGCCATTGATGCTACCGGCAAACACGTCATCGCCGACTTGTTTGGCCACAGGCATGCTTTCTCCGGTAATCGGTGCCTGATTGACCGAACTGGAACCTCGGGTGACTTCGCCATCGAGCGGGATTTTATCGCCTGGGGCGAGAATGAAGAGACTGCCTATACTGACTTCTGCGGCTGGTACCACGCGCTCCTGTCCACTGTCATCCTTGACCCTAACCGTCGATGGCGCTAAATCCAGCAAGGCTTCAACGGCATGACGGGCGCGGCCTATACTCCAGCTTTCAATCGCCAAAGACAGCGCAAACAGGAAACTGACCGTTGCCGCTTCGAACCATTCGTCAATGAATAATGCGCCGATAACGGCAATCGTCATTAGCAAATTCATATCGGCCCGAAAGCGCTTCAAGGCATAAAACGCTTTCACAATCACATGCCGCGCTCCGCAAGCGACGGCTAGGCCAAAGGCTAATTTTTCCGGCAACGGCATCGCCTGCTGAGCGTGGGCATTCAGTAAACTATGTAGATAGCGAGTCACCACATCCCATTGCAGGTCAACATTTTTTTGCAGGCTGAAAACGGTTTGCAGATTCACTAAGCCTTCGGCCATGGCGATATGAATCACCATACCAGCAATAATAAACAAACCGCTGAGCACGGTATAAACGGTCTTCGAACGGTGCAGTTGCTGGGCATCGGCCTCTGTCTGACCGGGTTGCCAAGGAACGGCTTTCATACCGGTTGCAGCGACCGCCTTTATGATAGTTTTTTCCGTCACAGGCTCCGCATCAGACAACAGCATCATGCGCCCGTTTAAAACATCAAAGGCCAGCTTGTCGCTGCCGCCCACCAGCGGCCCTATCGCGCTTTTCAAGGTGGCGACTTCTTCGGCGCAATCCAGGCCTTCGATTTTGAAAGTCATTCTGCTTGTCGGCATTGATAGGTTCGGCTGACTGTTATCCGGTTTTCCTCCGGCACAAGCGCAGGTTTTTTCAGTTTGATGGCATGAACTCATAATTTATGTACCCTAATAAATAATTCACCCGTATTGATGCAGACGGCTTTCAATCTTGGCAACGCTGTTGAATGCGTGAGAGGTCTCTCTCCCATCTATGTTTGCCTCTTATTATTTTGCATTTTAGCCCTTTCTCGTCTCGCAGCATCTCAACCATTTTTTTGTTCTCAGCGACGACTGCTTCAAATAAATTAATCACTTCCTGGCTATGCGCTTTAAGGTCTTCTGCGTGCCTGCCGTAGACATAGCTCTTTAGGCTGAGAAGTTTTTTGTGTTCACCGATCTTAATTTGTATTTGCTCGGCTTCTTCCTCAAAATGCTTGATGAGTGCGTCATGCTGCACGATTAGATCGACATCCGTTGCGTGCGAATTCATAGTGCTGCATGCGGGAAGTAAACAAATCAGAACCAATATTATCAATAATTTCGTTTTCATGAGATTCACCTGAATTAAGTTGGTTATTGTTCATCTTTGTAATGCGCGAACCAATACAGAATCGGTAATACCAATAAGGTCAGCGCCGTTGACGACAGAATACCGCCGATCACCACCGTGGCCAGGGGACGCTGTACCTCGGCTCCTGTGCCGGTGGCAAGCGCCATCGGCACAAATCCGAATGACGCGACTAATGCGGTCATCAGTACCGGTCTAAGCCGGGTCAGCGCCCCTTCGAAAATCGCTTTATCCAGCGGCATGCCTTCGTCGCGCAGGCTGCGGATAAAGGCAATCATCACCAGACCGTTCAGTACCGCCACCCCCGACAAGGCGATGAAACCCACTGCCGCCGAAATCGACATCGGAATGTCGCGCAACCACAGCGCAACCAAGCCGCCGGTCAACGCAAAAGGGATGCCGCTAAACACCAACAGGCCGTCCTTGATGTTGCCAAACATCATGAACAACAAGGTAAAAACCAGTACCAATGCCACCGGCACCACGATTTCCAGACGCTGCGTGGCCGATTGCAATTGCTCGAACTGTCCGCCCCAGGTAGTCCAATAAGCGGGTGGTATTTTGATTTGTTGCTCAAGATGTCCTTGTGCATCGGCAACAAACGAACCGATGTCGCGGCCTCGTACATTGGCGCTGACCACGATCCGGCGTTTGCCGTTTTCCCGGCTGATCTGGTTAGGCCCTGGCGCCAGTTCCAGACTCGCCACTTCGGCCAGAGGAATATAGGTCACCGAGCCGTTTGCGCCCGGCGCAAACGGTAATGCAATCGGTAAGCGCTTAATGGCCTCAATATCGCTGCGCAAGTTCTCCGGCAGACGCACGATGATGTCGAAGCGGCGGTCGCCTTGAAACACGGTGCCAGCCTCTGTTCCGCCAACGGCTATAGCCACGGCATCCTGCACGTCGCCGATATTCAAGCCATAACGTGCAGTTTTATCGCGATCAATATTGACCGTCAGCACAGGCAAGCCTGTGGTTTGCTCGACTTTCACCTCGGATGCGCCAGGAATGTTCTTGATCACCGATGCAATTCTGTTTGCCGTGTCATTCAAGACCTTCATATCATCGCCAAACACCTTGACCGCCACATCGCTACGTACGCCCGAAATCAGCTCATTCACGCGCAATTGAATGGGCTGGGAAAATTCGTAAATATTGCCGGGGTGTTCATTGACCGCTGTCTGTATGGCCGCTAGCAGTTCATCCCTTGATTTTCTCGGTTCAGGCCACTGCTCTTGTGGCTTGAGCATGATATAGCCATCCGAGATATTCGGCGGCATCGGGTCGGAAGCGATCTCGGCGGTGCCGGTTCTGGAAAACACCCGCTCAATTTCCGGGAATTGCTTTTCCAGCGAAGCTTCAATCTGCTGCTGCATGGCGACCGATTGCGTCAAACTGGTGCCGGGCGTACGTAACGCCCCAATAGAAAAATCGCCTTCATTCAAGCTCGGCACAAATTCGCTACCCATACGGGTCGCCAACAGGCCCGATAAAATCACGGCGACGAGGGCAAAAGTTAGCACCACCGGCTTGTTGCGCATGACACCGTTTAAAATAGGTGCATACACCCGCTTGGCCGATTGCATCAGGATATTGTCTTTCTCGGTCACTTTATCGCCGATGAAGATGGCCACTGCGGCTGGAATAAAAGTCACTGAAAGGATCATAGCGCCGACCAAGGCAATCACCACCGTAAACGCCATTGGATGGAACATCTTGCCTTCCACGCCGGTCAGCGCAAAGATCGGCAAATACACGACCATGATGATCAACTGGCCGAACAGCAGCGCTCGCCGGGCTTCTTTCGATGCGGCATACACTTCATGAAACCGTTCACTTCGCGTCAGCGCACGTCCCCGGTGTTCCTGAGCATGGGCCAGCCGTCGCGCACAGTTTTCGACAATGACCACCGCACCATCGATGATGATGCCAAAGTCGAGTGCGCCCAGGCTCATCAAATTGGCGCTGACCTGATACGCCACCATACCGGTAAAGGTGAACAGCATCGCCAGCGGTATCACCATCGCGGTAATGACGGCCGCGCGGATGTTGCCAAGAAACAGGAACAGAATCGCGATCACCAGGACAGCGCCTTCCATTAAGTTCTTCTTGACCGTATCAATGGCTTTATCGACCAATACCGTCCTGTCATAGACAGTGACAGCCTGCACGCCTTCAGGCAGGGTGCGATTGATGTCCGCCATCTTCTTGTCGACCGCTTGCGAAACGGCGCGGCTGTTCTGGCCGATCAGCATGAAGACAGTACCCAATACCACCTCACGGCCATTTTCGGTCGCAGCGCCGGTGCGCAGTTCGCGGCCAAATTCGACTTGGCCGACATCGCGGATGCGAATCGGCACACCCTGTACATTACCGAGAATAATGTTGCCAATATCCTCTATCGAATGCACCTGACCCGGTGCGCGGATCAAATACTGTTCGCCGTGCTTCTCAATATACCCGGCACCGACATTATTGTTGTTACGATCCAGCGCGGCCACGATGTCTTGTAAAGTGAGTCCGTAGGATGCGAGCTTTTCCGGAATCGGCGCAACCTGGTATTGTTTCGCGTAACCGCCGATGGTATTGATCTCGGTCACCCCCGGCACGTTGCGCAACTGCGGCTTGATGATCCAGTCCTGGATTTCACGCAAGTCAGTTGCCGTGTAAGGCGAACCGTCCGGCTTTTTTGCGGTCTCTTTAGCTTCGACAGTCCATAGGTAAATTTCCCCCAAGCCGGTGGAAATAGGCCCCATCTTCGGGGTAACGCCATTGGGCAATTTATCCTTGGCTTCCTGGATGCGTTGATTGACCAGTTGCCGTGCAAAATAAATATCGGTACCGTCCTTGAAGATCACGGTTATCTGCGACAGACCGTAGCGCGATAGCGACCGCGTCTGCTCCAGATGAGGCAAGCCCGCCATCACGGTTTCCATCGGATAGGTGATGCGCTGCTCGGTTTCCAACGGCGAATAGCCGGGGGCCGTGGTGTTGATTTGCACCTGGACATTGGTGATGTCCGGGACGGCGTCAATGGGGAGTTTTTGAAAGCTGTAGATGCCTAGCGCCGCCATACCGGTTACGAACAAAATAACCAGCCAGCGATGTTCTATGGCGATGCGGATGATACGCTCAAACATGTTAATTCCTCTGTATCAATCGGAGTCTTCGGCGCTACTTTTACTCAGCTCCGCTTTGATAATGAAGCTGCCATCGACAGCGTATTCGGTATTCGGTTCGAGTCCGGCCACGATCTCGGTGTGTGCGCCATCGGATAGCCCGGTTTTGACCGGTTGGGCGATAAAGCCACCGGGGGTCCGAACAAAAATCGTGGGCTTGTCGTTGATCGTCTGGATGGCTTCGGTCGATACGGCAACCGGCACTTCGGTTTCGCGGGCAACGACCTCGACATTAATAAACAATCCCGGTCGCCAGACCATCTGCGGATTCGCCAGTGTCACACGAGCCTTGGCGGTTCGGGTTTGTTCGCCCATTAATGCACTCACATAGGACACCGTACCGGATGTCGTGGAATCGAACGCAGTTGCTTTGATCGTGACCTTTTCACCAACCCGAACCACATTGAGATCCTTTGCCGACACGATAATGTCGGCCCATACCGACGATAAGTCGGAAATCGTGAAGATGCTGGCGTCTTCCTTGACCGCTTCGCCCAAAGCAATATGTTTCTCGACCACCATGCCGTCGAACGGTGCGCGAATTTCATAACGATTGATGGCACCGCTATTGGCTGATACCGTAGGGCTTGCGCCGAGTGCGATCAATTTCTGTTGGGCGTTATGAACGGCAATTTCCATTTCCCGCATCGCCTGTTGAGCTTGCAAATAGTCTTGTTCAGCAGATATTTTCGCTTCCCATAAATGCTTTTCCCGCGCGAAAGTGGCACGAGCCAGTTCCAGACGCTTTTGCGCCGATAGCAATTCACTGCGCTGCTCTGATAACGCCGTACTGGCAATCACCGCCATGACTTGACCCTTTTTGACTTGTTGGCCCAAATTGGCGGGTACGCTTTCGACCACGCCTGCCAAGCGAGGGACGACATGCGAGGTCTTATCTTCATTGAAACGAATTTCACCTGGCAGGGTTACGACGTTTTTGATGTGAGCTGTGCTTGCGGCCTGTATCGATATGCCGTTTTCTACGATCTGCTGATCGGTCATTGCCACCAGTGCGCCTTCTTGCAAGACCTCGTCACGATCAGGCGTTTGAGATTGATTTTCTTTATCGGAACGCTCGCGTTTATCATCGTCCTGGGTCATCTGTGATTTAGCGGCTGTGGAGCCTTCTTCAACCAACTCATCGGCTTCCGTCATGGTCTTGTCGGTGCGCAGAATGGATAAACTGAGCAATACGCCGACAACGATAATCGCTGCGATAGCGGTCAATTGTTTTTTGTTAATCGTGTTCATGGTGATACCTCGGGTTGGCTATTCGCCGTTGTCTCGTTCATGGCGCTGCCAACCAGACGTTCTACGTCGGCCACGGACTTGTGATAATTGGCCAAGGCCGCTAAATACTGATTTTTGGAACCAAACAGGGTGCGTTGTGCATCGAGCACATCCAGAAAACCGAACTTGCCCAAACGATAACCTTCACGAGCTGCGTCATAGGCACTTCGCGCACCGGGCAGAATCTCTTGCCGTAAAGCCATGATTTCGGAATGGGCTGCATCCAAAGCCTGATAAGCGGTGTTCAATGCCGTGGTGATGCGTACCTCGGTGTTGCGCAATTCCTGTTCCGCTTTGCTCAAGCGATGTTCGGCTTCCTGAATGCGGCCTTGATTGCGATCAAACACCGGCAAGGGCACCGAGAAACCAACCGTCAATGCGTAATCGCCCGGCATCAGATACTTACTGGCACCAATGGTCGCGGTCACATCCGGGATGGCTTTGGACTTTTCCATGGAAATGAGTGCCTGACGTTGGGTGATTTCGGTGGCCCAACGAGCCAAATCAGGATTTTTAGACAGGCGTTGTTGCAATGAATCCAGGGAAGTCAGCGCGGGTAGGCTATCCAGATTACCAATTACCGAGTCAAAACGCGCCGTGGTGCTGCCCCAACCCGCCGCCAAACGTTTACGGGCTGCTTCCAGTTCTTTCCGGGCACGCATCAGCTCAATTTGCACCGAGGCACGCGCGACTTTGGCTTTGGTTTCTTCGACGGGCGATACTTTACCGGCCTGAACCCGTGCGGCTGTCGCCGCCGCCGTCTGATTCGCCAAGTCATACGTTTGTTGGGTTAGCGCCAAGCGCTGCTGGGCCGCCAACACGTCAATAAAGGCTTGAGTCACTTGGGTCAGCACATCGGCACGTTTGGCTTCGTAATCCCAATCGGCGAGCTGTTTGGTCTGCGCGGCGGCTTCGATGCGTGCGCTACGCTTACCGCCCAACTCGATCAATTGACCCAGCTCCAAGGTGACGACATCGCCATCGAAGCCTTGAATAACCCGATTGCCGAAGTTCGCTGCATTGGCGTTGAAGGTGGGATTGGGGAAGAGTCCGGCTTGTAAGGTGGCGGCTTCCTGGGCCCGGCTCTCCCAGGAAAAGGCGGACAGTTCCGGGTTTTGGGTTAACGCTAAAGCCAGGGCTTGAGATAAAATCAGGATTCCGGTCGGTTCATCGGATACGCTCGGATTGCGATCCGATTGACTCCGCTCTTTCGGGTGGGCAACCGACATTTTCTTGTCTATCGGATTGGCGCCGACCGGATTGATTGCAAATATTAAACTGAAGGCGATGCCAAGTGGCAGCGCATAATTTGAGTGCATGGATAATCTCTTCGTAGCATGAATGAACGCCGAGCGGACAAGCAGGCGTTAAACCTGCCCCATCGACGGCGGGGTTGCGGCTTATGAAGAGGGGGTTAAATCAGAAGAACGGTACTGCGTAAGGCGAGCAGTCGGGAATCGATAATCAGGGGATCGGAAAAAAAAGGCCGTCGCGTAATAACCAGGGTGTAGGGGATGAGGAGAAAAACCAGGAAAAATAGCGGTAAAAGTCCGTGATCGACCGATACTTTGGATAAAACCGAGAGGGGAATATGAGCGCCGTGGTCATCGCCGACTACGGGAATGTCGGTGCAAGGCGATGTGCAAGGCGAATCCCCCGTCGTGAAATAGGCATCAGTATCGGCCTTGGTCAAGAAGACTTTATCCGCACCGGTTCCATGATCCTGCCCAATATGCTCCACGGCCACATGACCGTCTGCCCCAAAACACAGCACAAAGGCCGAAGCATCGCTATGACCCAAGCCGAAATGGCCTAGAACCGCGAGTATCAGCACAAAAGAGAGCCAAGTTTTGGAGCGACGTAGCGTATTATTCATCTTGGGAACAATATCCTATCACCAAAAAGTACGCAAACTTATTTACAGCGATTAAATATACGACTCGGTGTGCCGTCCTGGCAATTGTGAGTCCTATAGACATTCATTCCCATGTTCCAGCCAAAATAAAAGGTGACGAAAAGCTGTTGTCTGAGCTACCAACTATTACTTATTTACTTATTTACTCATTTATTTATTAAATCAAATGAATTAAACCTCAAAAGAACAAATGAGTAATTAAGTAAACAAATTGGCGTATTACTCTGCTAAATCATTAGGTGAAACCGGTAAAGCCTTACTTTCACCTTCCCCTAATGGGCCGCAACGACCGCATTTGATAGTTACGATGAATACCGGTAGACTGTAAAAAAACACGACACAGTCAGATAATGATTAAACAGCGTTGCTTATTATTGTTAATACTCATAATGGTCATTACGCCGGTCTGGTCGGCGCTTGGCTATTATTCGGGTATGGCGAATTCATTATCTACTGAATCATCTTTCGAACCCTCTTCCGAACAAGGCATCGCTGTAACTAACTCGGCTGACGCTACGCCACACAATTCCGATCACTGCCTGCATCAAGATAAATTTAAAATAACCTGCCATGCCAGCGGCAGTTGTACCTTTCATATTTGTGGTGATGGAGGCATCGCCACCGTTTTTTTATTGACCCAAGCCTATAGCTCGTATCGCTACGAACATGGGGAAAAATCCGCTTCCCGTTCTCTGTCATCCTCCCCCGAAATAAGACCCCCTATAATAGCCTCCAAACAGTCGTAGGATAGGCAGCTTTTTTGCCTTCATAACCCAGGGATCAAGCGTCCTCGGGTGAATATCTTGCGCCAACTCAACATAAGCTATCCGTTTCACGGACTTTATAACGAGTATAGGAGGACGCATGTCTCCACACATTATTTTCAAGTGTTTCAGCTTGATTACACTGCTGTTTTCCGCCTGTGTATTTGCAGCTGAACAGCCGGTCATCGGGCCAGTATTAACCTTAAAAGCCGCAACCGAACAGGCCGTTCAGGATAATCCCGATCTGGCGCAAATGCAGGCCAGGGCTCAAGCAATGGCGGCTGTACCGTCGCAAATGGGTACCTTGCCCGATCCTGAAATCAGCTTCAACGCAATGAGCCTGCCGGTTAATACCTTTAGCACCCGGCAGGAAGACATGACGCAGCTGGGAGCGGGTATCTCGCAAGCCTTTCCTTTTCCGGGCAAGCTGGCCTTGCGCGAGCAAGCGGCGGCTTTTGAAGCGGAAGCGGCAACACACAACGTCACCGAGGTACGCTGGCAATTATTGAAAGAAGTTAAAACCACTTGGTGGTTGATCTTTTACCTGGATCGGGCGATTCAGATTGTTGACAGCACTCATACGTTGTTACAGCAGTTTGTTGAGATTGCCAGAACCAAATACGAAGTTGGCGAAGGTTTGCAGCAGGATGTATTGCTGGCGCAACTGGAGTTATCCAAGTTGCTCGATCAGCAATTGATGCTGAAGGCTTCGCGGCGCAATGCCGCCGCCAGCCTGAACGCATTGCTGGACAAACCGGCCAACGAAGAAATCCGTTTACCGGACAAGATTGAATCGCCATTGCCGGCCATCAAGCAAGAAAACCTGCTCTATCGACAGGCGGAAACATCGAGAGCCGTATTGGAAAGCAATCGCCAAGACCTTAATGCCGCGCAATCGCGCTTGGATTTGGCGAAAAAAGACTACCTGCCCGATTTTAATCTGGGCGTTTCCTATGGTGCCAGGGCCAACATGCCTTCCGGCGACAGGCGGGCCGACCTGTTAAGTTTTAACCTGAGCATGAATGTACCGATCTTTGCCGCGCAAAAACAAGCCAAGGCGGTAGACCAGCGTAACAGCGAATTAATGCAGGAGAAATACGCCTTGCAGGATCAGTGGAACAAGGTTCGGTCGCAAATTTCGCAAGGTTACAACGATTACCGTCGTGCCAAAGATCAGGTCGAGTTGTTTGAAACCGGCATCGTGCCGCAGGCAAAACAAACCGTTGCCTCGATGCTGGCGGGTTATCAGGTCAACAAAGTTGATTTCCTGAATTTGGTGCGCAGCCAGCTTACCTTGTACGAATACGAAACCCAATATTGGAAAGCCTTTACCGAAGCCAATCAGTCGCTGGCGCAGTTAAATGCGGCTGTTGGCGAGGAGGAAATTTATGAATAAACAGGTATTAATAACAGCGGTGCTGATGCTGGTTTTGGGTGCCGGCGGCGGGTATTGGTTGGCCATGCCAAAAAACAAACAGCCCGATGTCGCCTTAACAGAAGCCAAAAAGCCCTTGTTTTATCGCAATCCGATGAATCCCTCGGTCACCTCCCCGGTACCGGCAAAGGATAACATGGGCATGGATTATGTCCCGGTCTATGCCGAAGACAATAGCCCACCACAACGCCAAATCCTGTTTTACCGGAATTCAATGAACCCTTCGGTCACTTCGCCGGTTCCGGCAAAAGATACGATGGGTATGGATTATCAGCCCGTGTATGCCGACGAGGCTAAAACTGACGAACCGGCAGGCTCCGTCAAAATCGATGCCGTAACCGTGCAAAATATCGGGGTGCGCACCGCTATTGCCAAAAAGAGCATACTTTCGCATACCGTTCGGGCCGTCGGGCGTGTGGCTTATGATGAAGAGCGTATCGTGCGTTTGCATCCCAAAACCGAAGGGTGGATTGAAACCCTGCGGGTCGATAAAACCGGCGAGTGGGTCAAAAAAAATGACGATCTGCTGAGCATTTATTCGCCGCAACTGGTCGCCACTCAACAGGAATATGTACTGGCGTTAAACAATCTTAAGGCGCTGGAAAAAAGCCCTATTGAAGAGATACGCCTGGGGGCGGAGGAGATGGTTGTCAGTTCCCGAGAACGCTTAAAACTGCTGGATGTACCCGAACACCAACTGCATGACCTGGCTAACAGTCATAAAGTCAAAAAAGGCCTGCATATCCATACCCCGGCAGACGGTATCGTGATCAACATCGGCGCTCGCGAAGGGCAGTATGTGACCCCTGAAACCGAACTGTACATGATCGCCGATCTGTCGAAAGTCTGGGTCTATGCCGAAATTTACGAATATGAACTGCCCTGGGTCAAAGTCGGCGACCCGGTCGAAATGCAATTGGCCGGAATTCCTGGGCGGGTCTTCAACGGCCATTTGGCGTTCATTTACCCTTATGCCGAAGCGAAAACCCGAACCATCAAAGTGCGCCTGACCTTTGATAATGCCGAGTTATTGCTAAAGCCGGACTTGTTTGCCGAAGTGACCATCTATGCCGGTAAGCAAATCGATGCGGTGGTAATCCCATCCGAAGCGGTTATCCGTTCCGGTGCAAAAAACCAGGTTTTTGTTGTGCGCGGTTCCGGCAAGTTTGAACCCCGCTTGATTACCACCGGCTTGGCAGCTAATGGCGATATCGCGGTGCTGGATGGACTAAAAGCAGGCGAAGAAGTCGTCACCTCCGCGCAGTTCCTGATCGATTCCGAATCGAAGCTGCATGAGGCTACTTCAAAAATGACGGAGCCATCCACGCCGCAACCGCCGGAGCCGAACCGCTTGATCAAGGAACAAGGAGCGCACCGGCATGACTGATTTTATTATCTACAATCTCACTTTATGCGAGAAGTTTCTATGAAAAAGATTTTATTGGTCGCATTTGGAATCCTTAGCCTCTGTGCTTTAACTGTGATGGGTTTTCTCCAATTCGGAGCGATTGATATGGCTGCCGATAAGCCTCACAGCCCTGCCGTCCACCGCCTCATTGAGTGGGCGCGGGAACAGTCTATTGCACGCAGAGCTGTTGGCATTGTTCCTCCAGCCAACTTATCTGATACTGAACGGATTCGGCGGGGCGCAGGGAACTATGATGCCATGTGTGTGAACTGCCACCTATCACCTAGCATCGAAAACTCCGAAATCAGAAAAGGTCTTTACCCAACCCCACCAAACCTATCAAAATCTACAACTTATGCTGATGCTGAGCGAATGGATGCTCGTAGGTTCTGGATTGTTAAACACGGCATCAAGGCATCTGGTATGCCAGCTTGGTCAAAAGGCGGTATGGGGGATGAGGCAATATGGGATTTGATAGCTTTCATTAAAATCATGCCTAGCCTTTCTGTGGAAAAATATCGCCAGCAGGTTGAGGCTAGTGATGGGCATTCCCATAGTAGTCTGGAGGAACACAAAGCCGAAACGAAAGACGGGTCTAGTACTACACACTCTCACGACACAAAGCCGTATTCACATAAGCAAGGAGCGCATCGACATGACTGATTTCATTATCAACACGTGTTTGAAAGACCGTTTTATGGTGTTGCTCGGTGCTGTTATCCTGGCGCTAGCGGGGCTGTGGTCGTTTAAAAATATGCCGCTGGATGCGATACCGGATTTATCCGATGTGCAGGTCATCGTGTTCACCGATTATGCCGACCAGTCGCCGCAGGTTGTTGAAGACCAGGTCACCTACCCGTTAACCACCGCGATGCTGGCCGTACCTCATGCCAAAGTGGTGCGCGGCTATTCCTTCTTCGGCCTGTCGTTCGTCTATGTCATTTTTGAAGACGGCACCGATATATACTGGGCCAGATCCCGTGTGTTGGAATATCTCAATTACGTTAAAGGCCGGTTGCCGCAGGGCATCACGCCGACACTAGGCCCCGATGCCACCGGCGTAGGCTGGATTTACGAATACGCATTGGTCGATAAAACCGGCAAGCACGATCTGGCCCAGTTGCGCTCTATCCAGGACTGGTATTTGCGCTATCCGCTACAGACCGTTTCCGGCGTGTCCGAAGTGGCTTCCGTAGGCGGTTACGTCAAACAATATCAAGTCGAAGTCGATCCTAATGTGTTGCAAGCCTATCAAATCCCGTTATCCACGGTTATTACCGCGATCAAGCGTTCCAATAATGATGTCGGCGGCCGTCTGTTCGAAATGGGCGAAACCGAATATATGGTCAGGGGCTTGGGCTATATCAAATCCATCGCCGACCTGAAAACCATCCCGGTCGGTGTCGATGCCAACGGCACGCCGATACGCTTGCAGGATGTCGCCCATATCCAGATCGGCCCCGAACTGCGTCGTGGGGTGACCGAGCTGAACGGCGAAGGCGAGGTGGCCGGTGGCGTGGTAATTATGCGCTTTGGCGAAAACGCGTTGGCAACTATTGAAGACGTGCGGAAAAAACTGGATGAATTAAAGAAAGGCTTGCCGGAAGGCGTTGAAATCGTCCCGGTTTACGATCGGGGCAGTTTGATCGAACGCGCGGTAGACACGCTTAATTCCGCGCTGACTCAGGAACTGATCATTGTCTGCGCGTTGGTTGCCTTATTTCTGCTGCATCTGCGCTCATCGCTGGTGATTGTGATTACCTTGCCGTTGGGCATTTTGATGGCCTTCATAGTGATGAAATGGCAAGGCATGAACGCCAATATCATGTCGCTGGGCGGTATCGCGCTGGCGATTGGCGACATGGTTGATGGAGCCGTTGTGATGGTTGAAAATGCCCATAAACATCTTGCCGAAGCGGCGGAGAGAAAACAAGCCAAACTGACTTCAGAGGAACGCTGGCAAGCCATCGGCAACGCGTCTCGTGAAGTCGGTACAGGGCTGTTTTCCTCGCTGTTGGTGATCACTGTTTCATTCCTGCCGATCATCAGCATGGAAGCACAGGAAGGCCGCTTGTTTAGCCCGCTGGCCTATACCAAAACCTATGCGATGGCGGCGGCGGCGATATTGACTATTACGCTGGTACCGGTATTGATGGGTTATTTTGTCCGGGGCAAGATCATTCCCGAGCAAAAAAATCCGATTAACCGGTTCTTGCACTTTATTCACTCGCCGGTTTTGAAGCTGGCGATGCGCTGGCGAGCGCTGACGATCATACTGGCCGCGCTGTTAATGGCATCGACGCTCTACCCCTTGTCCAGGATCGGCAGCGAGTTCATGCCGCCTTTGTATGAAGGGGATCTTTTATACATGCCGACCACTTTCCCAGGCATATCGATCACCAAAGCCAAGGAAGTGTTGCAGCAGACCGACAAGATGCTGAAAACATTTCCTGAAGTACAGCAGGTGTTCGGCAAAATAGGTAGAGCCGAAACAGCAACCGACGCAGCTCCATTGATGATGGTGGAAACCACCGTGCAGCTAAAGCCCCAAGACCAGTGGCCTAATCCCGACAAAACCGCCCGGCAGCTGATGGACGAAATGGACAAGGCGCTTCATTTTCCGGGCATTGCCAACGCCTGGACCATGCCGATTAAAAACCGTATCGATATGCTGGCTACCGGCATCAAAACGCCGGTAGGCATCAAGGTTTCCGGCCCCGATCTGAACGTTTTGCAGACTCTGGCGCTACAAATTGCCGAAGCGATGAAGACCTTGCCGGACACGCTGTCGGCCTACGGTGATCGTGCAGTCGGCGGCTATTTTCTGGATTTCGACATCAACCGGGAAGCGGCCGCGCGTTACGGTTTGACCACCGGCGATGTGCAGGACGTCATTCAAAGCGCCATCGGCGGCATGAATATCACCGAAACCGTTGAAGGACTCGAGCGTTATCCGGTCAACCTACGCTATCCGCGCGACTTGCGCGATAACCTGGAAGCGTTGCGGCGGGTATTGATTCCGACGCCGACCGGCAGCCAAATACCGTTGACTTCAGTGGCGAACATCGACTTCAAACGCGGCACGGATGTGATTAAAACCGAAGATGCAAGGCCCAATGCCTGGATCTATGTGGATCTCAAAACTTCCGATATAGGCGGCTACGTCGAGCAGGCGAAGAAAACATTAGCTGAACGCGTCACGATACCGGCAGGTTACACGGTCACTTGGTCAGGCCAGTTCGAATACATGGAACGCGCGGCAGAACGGTTACGCCTTGTTGTCCCCATCACCTTGCTGCTGATATTTATCCTATTGTATAGCGCATTTCGCAATATCACCGAGCCCACTATCGTCATGCTGGCCATTCCTTTCAGTCTGATCGGCGGTATCTGGTTCGTGTACTGGCTGGGATTCAACCTGTCGATTACAGTGTATGTCGGTCTTATCGCCCTTGCCGGTACGGCTGCCGAAACCGGGGTCATGGTGCTGAGTTTTATCGATATTGAAATTGACAAACTGCGGGAACAAAAACAAGCGCCTTTGACCGGTGACGAAATCAGGGCCGCCACCGAGGCCGCTACAGCCCTGCGGGTGCGGCCGGTAGCGATTACCTCGCTGGCCAACATCGTGGGCTTAATTCCGATTATGTGGGCCACCGGCGCAGGCGCTGATGTTACCCAACGTATCGCCGCCCCGGCGCTGGGCGGGATGGTGACCGTGCTGATATTGAGCTTACTGGTGTTTCCGGTGATTTATAGTCTGGTGTTGCAGTTTCAGGAAAAACACAAGCAAGTAGTGGTTGATGTCGTTCACTAATACTTTATACGAGGTCGAAAACATGAATACATTATTTAGAGGTCGAAAACGTGTTGTTGTATTAATCGCACTTTTATTGCTCATTGTTTCTTCGTGCGCATCACATACTAAAGTCATTAAAAATGTCTACTCGTCACATCCCGGCGGCCAAGGTCATCCTTGGGATAAGGGGCGTTCATTTTAAATAACAGTCATGCCGGGTTTAGTAACTCAGCATTTGCTAAAAAACTGGATTTCATTCTTCACTACACGAACTATAAAGGAGGCAAAACTGATAACAAGCTAATTAACCTGAAAAAACGATGTCACAAAACTATTTTTAAATTATTTTGGAGAAAACCCATGAAAACAAAGTTACTGATTACCTTGCTTTTAACTGTTGGCTTAATGTCCGCTTGCGCCGAAATGAACCCGCATCCGATGGATATGAGCCAAGCTGTACAAAGTGCGTCATCCAAATCCGATCACGAGGCGCTGGCGCAACACTATGAGGAAGCGGCCAAAGCAATGCAGCTTAAGGTTGAGGAGCACAAAAAACTGCTTCGTCAGTACGAAGCAAAAAGCTATCAATACGGCAGGCAGGCACAGGACTTTCAGGCGCATTGCGAAAGGCTGATTAACGACTATGAAAAAGCCGCCGAGGAAAATTTGGAAATGGCGAAGATGCATCGCCAGATGTAACGTTTTACTGCGTCCAGCATATCCTATGAGTTGTCCACTCTGGCTATGCTGGCGCTGCCTTTTGCGTGTTGGGTTAACTTGGTAAGTAATTGTAACGGCTCGCATTCCATTGTCTTGTGCTTACATTAATGACAAATGAAAATAGGCGATTTTATTTACTGGTAACAGCATGAACCTAACAATTGGCAAACTTGCCAAACAAACCGAAGTCACCATCGAAACCGTCCGCTACTATCAACGCATTGGTTTACTGACGGAACCGGAGAAGCCCGATAGCGGTTATCGATGTTATTCAGCTGATGCGGTTGCCCGAATCCGCTCTATCAAACGCGCGCAACAAGCCGGGTTTACCTTGAAGGAAATTGCCACATTGTTATCACTCGATGGGGAGCATTGTGCCGATGTACGGCAATTCGCCGAACAAAAATTCCGGCAGATCGATCAACAAATCGAGGACTTAACGGCTCTCCGTCAGGTATTGGCAACCCTGATCAACGGCTGTCAGCAGACGGTTTCATCAGAACGTTGCGCCATTCTCGATGCCTTTAGCGATGACGCATCAACCAAACCCTGATTGTTAATAAAGATGTCGCTGGTCGCTTGACTCTGTTCTAAACACCAGGGTTTAGACTTCTTGCCAATATCGGTACTTGTTTGGTTAGGAGATTCTCATGAAAACAGACCCTGAAACACCCATTAACACCCCGTCATGGCTAGGTATCGGTGCTGTATTGGCAGCTATAGGTGCTTCCGCGTGCTGTGTCGGGCCTTTTTTGCTTTTATCTTTAGGCATTGGCGGGGCCTGGATGAGCACGCTTACCGCAATGGAATCAGTCCGTCCATTTTTCATCATGTTGACCCTGTTTTTTATAGCGCTAGGGTATCGAAAACTCTATTTAAGGCCCTATCTCTGTGAAGAAGGTGAAATTTGTGCCATATCCGACATTCAACGCCGACAACGCCTGATGTTTTGGCTTGGCTCCTTGTTCATTTTGATACTGCTCGCCTTTCCCTGGTTAGCTCCATTTTTCATGGCTTGAGAGGACTCCGATATGTCAATTAAAACCGGTTTATTAATTGTAAGCTTGTTGTCAAACATTCTGTGGATACCGGCGTCCCATGCCGAAGCGACCGTTGAACAGCCAAACCGGCAGCAAACGGTGACGCTGAATATACAAAACATGACCTGCCCGATGTGTACATTCACGATCAAAAAAGCCTTGCAGAAAGTCGATGGCGTACAACAGGCGACTGTCGATTACGATGCCAAAACTGCGACAGTCACTTTCGATGTCCAAAAAACCCATAGTTCGGCGTTAATCAAAGCCACGACGGATGCCGGTTATCCGGCAACCATTGCCGACCCGGTTTCTCAATAAAGCGAAGGATACGTTTATGTCTGATTGCTGCTGTTCGAATGCCTCTGCAAAAACCAGGGAGGTTTGCCCTGAGTGCGGTTCTGCTTGTATCAGTGTCGGAAGACGTACACTGTACCATCAGGTTCGGTTTCCTGAGAATCTGACTATTACCGCTGACAGCTATTATTACTGCCCATCCAAACAATGCGCAGTCGGTTACTTTTCCAGCTATGGAAACGCTGTTCCCAAACAGTATTTAAGAAGCTATTCAGAGATTCAGGAAGACAAACTTTGTTATTGCTTCGATATTGATGCCGATCAGTATTCATCAGCGTTAAAAACCAACCGTGCAGAACCGATCAAAGATTTTGTCATACAACGAACAAAATCAGGCGAATGTGCTTGCGAAATTAGAAACCCGTCAGGCCAATGCTGTTTGGCAAATTTTAAGTATTTGGAAAAGAATCAGTCTCAGTAGCTGAGCGACGCCCGCATATGAGTGTCCGCAATGCGGCCGATTGCCGTCATGTATCGGAAAGCAAAAAATACACAGTCCCATTCAAAACCATTGCATCATTTAGGTATAAGATAGAAGCGAAGCAAGATGATGAAGGAAGCGTATCAAGCTTACACTCAACCTTTAATCTTTTTCAGGAGAATCAAATGGCTGATTGCTGCAACGACAAGGCTTGCGAGATTGAGACGCTTCGTAATCGCCAAAGCTCGACTCTTAAGATAGTACTGGGTATTAATACTGTCATGTTCATTGTAGAGCTCACAGCGGGACTGATCGGTGGTTCTGTCTCACTGGTAGCGGATTCGCTGGATATGCTTGGCGATGCCCTGGTGTACGGTTTCAGTATTTACGTCGTTGCGCGCGGTGCAAGAATGAAAGCCAATGCAGCCCTATTCAAAGGCGGCATCATGGCGACCTTTGGTTTTTTCGCTCTTGGGCAGGCCGTTTACAAGATTGTCTTTCCTGAGGTTCCAATATTCGAGGCTATCGGTGCAATTGGCCTACTGGCGCTTGCAGCCAATAGTATTTGTTTGGCTTTGCTCTGGCGGCATCGAGCTGATGACATAAATATGAGTTCAGTTTGGTTGTGTTCGCGCAACGATATTATTGCGAATGTCTCAATATTGTTTGCCGCCGCAGGGGTATGGTTTACCCATACAGGTTGGCCCGATATTCTAGTCGGTTTGTCAATTGCCGCTCTCTTTCTACGGTCAGCGCTATTTGTATTGCGTGGGGCCATTGCGGAGCTTCGAGCAACCAATGCCTAATATTTCCATCAACTCGGACAGATGAGATGAGAGTCACAGAAAAATCCATTTCCAGTTATCCATGGTACCTTCGTCCATTCTTTTGGAATCAAAAAAGAAAATACGGACAAATCCTTAAACCTGCGTTGATTTGGGCCAGAGTCCCTAGCTTGTTTGCAGCAATAGCCATACTCTATGGGGTGCTGGATAGAAAAAGCAGTCCCATCGATCCGGTCCTGCGCTCCTTGATTACGGTGCGAGTCTCGCAAATAAACGGCTGCCGTTTTTGTATCGATATAAACTCCGCCGTGTTGGCAAAAAGAACAGGTTCCATGAACAAGGTGAAGGCCCTCGAACGATGGCAATCAAGCGAATTGTTCGATAACAAAGAAAGGCTAGTCCTGGAATATGCCGAGGCGGTGACGTATACCGACCGGCAGGTTGATGATGATTTATCTCAGCGCCTGCATGAATACTTTAACGACGATGAAATAGTCGAACTCACTGGGCTTATTGTCTTCCAGAATTTATCCAGCAAATTTAACAGCGCCCTGGATTTACCAGCACAAGGATTTTGCCGTCTGCCGAAAAATAAAGATCGCAATATCGATGAACAGTAGGATCGATTCGAGAACAGCGCTTGCTGCGAATCAGTTTATTCACCGGAAAATCCTGCTCCGGCTGTTTCTGGGCTGGCTGTTCCTCAGCGTAGCGGTCGGCGGCGGCGTTTTATGGCTGGAGGTCAATCGCATCCGGCAGTTCGTGCATGAACTCGCGCTCAGGGAATCCGCGACTTTCAGCGGGGAGTCCGCCCATAATTTGGAGCAGTTGGATTCAGCAGCTCGCCAACATCTGGCAGAGTTGGCACGACAACTGGTCAACCAACATTTCCTGGTCGTCGAGCTGTACGACCGCAACAAACAACTCCAGCTTGAAGCCATTCGACCTGGGCAGGAGATCGCCGAACAGGGTATTGATCGCTATCGCCATCGATTTCCGCAGGCGGGTGAATTTTCCCATGAGTTTCACTTCATTCGTGGTGGGTTGCTGCTGGTCATCCTGGTTCCGTTGAAAGGCGTCCAGGATTCGCCGACCGGTTATTTCGAAGGCATCTATCAGGTTGATAGGCAGACCCTCAACTCGATTAAGGATGACCTGCTGCGCACACTGCTGTTTGTCAGCCTAGGCATCACGTTCACCACCTTCCTGATGTATCCGATCATCTTGACGCTCAACCGGGGACTGATCAAATTGTCCGGCGATTTGCTAAAGGGCAACCTGGAATTGATGAATGTGCTCGGTTGCGCGATTGCCGAACGCGACTCCGATACCAATAGCCATAACTACCGGGTAACCTTCTATGCGCTACGGCTTGGCGAAGCGATTGGGCTTTCTCGCAAGAACATCCACGACCTGATTGCCGGTGCTTTTTTGCATGATGTCGGCAAGATCGGCATCCGCGATCCGATCTTGCTGAAACCGGGAAAACTGACGCCGGAAGAGTTCGAGGTCATGAAAACGCACGTATCGCTGGGCGTGGATATTCTGAGCAAATCGAGTTGGTTAAGCGGCGCCAGGGACGTCGTCGAATTCCATCATGAGAAATACGACGGTACGGGTTATCCGCAGGGACTCAAGGCTGAAGCGATTCCGTTGAATGCGCGGATATTCGCTATCGTGGATGTATTCGACGCCCTGACTTCCAAGCGCCCGTATAAGGAGTCGTGGACAATGCCGGAAGCCATCGCCATGCTCGAACGGGACAGCGGCAGTCATTTCGATCCTCAGTTGGTGAAAAGTTTTGTGATGCTCGCCCCCGATCTTTATCAGAAGATCAGCGGCATTGAAGCGCATCGGCTGGAGGTGATGCTACAACACAGCATAGCCCGCTATTTTTTGGCCGCTAGTTAATGGGAGAAACACCACTATGAACGCATGGCACAAGCTATCGATTACCGAAGCCGTAAGCCTTCTCACGACCGATGTGGAGCAGGGTCTTTCTGCCAATGAAGCGAAAAAACGGCTCACCCGGTATGGGCAAAATAAACTACGCAAGGGCAAACGATTTTCGGCCTTGGTCATTTTTGTAAACCAGTTTAAAAGTCTGGTTATCTGGGTGTTGATTGGCGCAGCGGCGGTTTCCGCTGCACTGGGCGAAACTGTAGACGGCATTGCCATTATTGCCATCGTTATTTTGAATGCGATAATCGGCTTCCTTCAGGAATATCGCGCTGAGAAGGCGGCGGCGGCATTAAGTCGTTTGACAGCGCCCCATTGCCGTGTGGTGCGCGGCGGTCATAGCCTGGTGGTTACTGCTATAGAAATCGTTCCAGGCGATATCCTGTTGCTGGAAGGCGGGGATCTGGTCGCTGCGGACGCTCGCCTGATCCAAACATCCATCCTTCGTATCAACGAAGCGCCGCTGACCGGCGAATCGCAAGCGGTAGGAAAATCCACAGACAGACTGCCTCAAGAAACGCCTCTGGCGGAGCGGAACAACATGGTCTTTCTCGGTACCAGCGTAACGGGGGGAACCGGTCGCGCTTTGGTGGTTAATACCGGTATGGAGACGGAACTCGGCCATATCGCCACGCTTCTGGACACCGCCGAAAGCGGAGAAACCCCGTTGCAACGCCAACTTGAACGGGCAGGACGCCTGCTGTTGATGGCCTGTTTCGGTATAGTGACATTGATTTTCGGCCTGGGATTATTACGCGGAATTACGCCGTTTGAGCTGTTCTTGAGCTCGGTGAGTCTTGCGGTAGCGGCTATCCCGGAAGGTCTGCCTGCGGTGGTGACTATTGCGCTCGCGCTGGGTGTGCAACGCATGGTGCAGCGTCATGCCTTGGTGCGGCGTTTGGCCTCGGTTGAAACGCTAGGCCGTGCTCAGGTTATCTGCACGGACAAGACCGGCACACTGACGATGGGTGAAATGACCGCCCGCAAGTTGATCACTTCAAACAGCTTGTATCGCGTCACCGGCGAAGGTTACGCCACGGAAGGCGCATTCTTTTCCGGCAATGTGGAAAGCCTGCCATCAGAAAGTCCTGAACTCCTGGCCTTGTTACGTGCGTCGGTCGCCTGTAACGATGCCGAACTGGCCCTAATCGATAACCGGCCAGTAGTCATCGGCGATCCTACTGAAGGAGCGCTGCTCGTGGTTGCCGCAAAAGGCGGTATAACCCGTGGGGTCTTCGAAACTGAAATGCCGCGCTTGGCTACGGTGCCTTTCGATTCCGACCGCAAACGTATGACGGTCATCCGTCGACGGGAAAACTATACTTGGGCATTCGTCAAAGGTGCGCCCGAAGTTATTCTCAGCCGTTGCGCCCTGATCCGAACCGATCAGGGTGTAAGAGAATTGACCGAGAATGACCGTAGTCGAATGCTACAAGCCAATGCCTTACTGGCGCACGATGCCCTGCGTGTGCTTGCCGTGGCCGAGCGCCCCTTGGACAATTTCAGTATTGAAGAAGGCAGGGCTGTGAACGATATCGAGATCGAGAAGGAGCTTACTTTTTTGGGGCTTGTAGGCTTACAGGACCCGCCCCGAGGCGAGGCGAGGGAGGCTGTGGGCAAGTGCAAACGGGCCGGAATCAAAACCGTGATGATCACCGGCGACCACCCTGATACTGCACGGGCAATAGGTCTTGAATTGGGTATTCTGGGCAAGGGCGACGAAGTTCTCGTAGGAGCCGAGCTTGACCGCCTGGACGACGAAGCGCTGAAGCAACGTGTATCGCAAGTTTCCGTTTATGCGCGCGTTACCGCCGAGCACAAGCTCCGCATTGTCCGCGCATGGAAAGCGCAGGGCGCAGTAGTGGCAATGACCGGGGACGGGGTGAACGATGCGCCTGCGATCAAAGAGGCGTCCATCGGTATCGCCATGGGCATTACCGGCACCGAGGTGACCAAGGAAGCTGCGGATATGATTGTTACGGATGACAACTTTGCTTCCATTGTCGCGGCGGTAGAGGAAGGGCGGGGCATCTATGACAATATCGCCAAAACCTTGGCCTATCTGTTGGGTAGCAGTACCGGCGAATTGATCGTGATGCTGGCCGCGGTTCTGCTCGGCTGGCCGCTGCCGCTTTTGCCGCTGCATCTTCTGTGGATCAACCTGGTGACAGACGGCTTTGCCGCGCTGGCCCTCTCGACCGATCCGATTGATCCCGACGTATTGAACCGTCCGCCGCGACATTCCCAGTCAGCGCTGCTCAACCGGAATTTGCTCAAACTAACCCTGTTCACCGGTTTGCTGGCGGCCAGTGTCACTCTCGGGGTGTTTGCTTACGAACTCTATATCATCGGCAGCGGTCTTGAACATGCCCGTGATGCCGCCTTTACCGCCCTGGTGATCACCGGATTGCTGCGCTCTTTCGGCGCACGGAGTGAGCAACGCACTCTTTGGCAGATAGGCCTGTTTTCCAACCTGCGCTTGTTCCTAGTTGTGGCGGTGAGCTTCACCTTGCAGTTGGCGATACACCATGTCCCCATGCTGCAAACGCTGTTCCGGATTGAGCCGGTTTCTCTACATCAGTGCGTGGCGTGGATTGGCGTTGGATTCATACCGTTGATTGTCCTAGAACTAAGAAAAATAATTCTTTACTCCAAAGCCCAGGGGAATTGAAATAATCCTTGTATAATTCATCATTTACATATTTACTCAAATAAATTAAACTTTAAAAAAATAAACGAGTAATTGATATTTTAAGTAAATGAGTAAAATTATTGCTGTGCTAAATCAGAAGGGTGGGGCCGGTAAAACCACGCTTTCAACTAATCTGGCTCGTGCTTTGCAATTGGGCGGCGACAGGGTGTTATTGGTAGACTCCGATCCGCAGGGCAGCGCCAGGGATTGGAACGCGGCCGGGGATGGTAATCTGTTACCGGTTATTGGCCTGGATAGACCGACTTTGGCTAAAGACATTCTATCTATCGTTGATAATCAGGATTGGCTGGTTATTGATGGTGCGCCGCAAATTGCCGAGCTGGCCGTTGCCGCGATCAAATGTGCCGATGTTATTTTGATACCGGTACAACCTTCACCTTATGACGTTTGGGCTTGCGAGGATTTGGTTGACATCATCAAGACCCGCCAGGAAGTCACCAACGGCAAACCTAAAGCGGCATTTATCATCAGCCGGGTGATTAAAAACACCCAGTTAAGTAAAGAGATTGGCGAAGCATTGGAAGGCTACGGCCTGCCGGTGTTTAAGCATTTCACCTCACAACGCGTTATCTATCCTAAAACTGCATCCACCGGATCAACGGTATTGGATGCGGATGAATCCGGAGAAGCGGCGGCGGAAATTCGCGCGATTGCCCAAGAATTAAAGGAGTTTTTGTAAATGGCACTGAAAGCAGGCAAACCCACTACCGCTAAAAGCCAAAAAGATTTAGCGATGGAAGCGGTAAAAAATACCGATGATGAGCAGGAGATAAGCAAAGCCAAGACGCAGCGTTTTAATGTGGATATTCCGGAAACGTTGCATCGAGCGATAAAAATGCAAGCGGCCAAAGAAGGGATTAAGCTGAATGTCTTAACGGCTAAGCTATTTGAGGAGTATTTAAGTAAAGTATCAAAAGAGTAAATAAGTAAAAATTTAATTACTCGTTGAAATTTAAAATTGTTTTTAATTTGCATGAACCGTGTAGCACACGAACACAACACCCAATGTAAGTTGTTTTTAATCAAGTATGTATAAAAGAGTAAATACTTAAACAAGTATTTACTCTTTTGAAATTTTATATATTTACTCAACCTTACGATTTACCGCGTTCAGGGCCACTTTTGCGCACCGTGTAGCAATCGCAAAATCTGAACAAACTCACCTTTAATTCGGTAAACCGCAATAAAAGACGTGCGATTTATTACCAGTTCGCGCGTACCTTTTACACGTCCTGGACGACCAAGTTTTGGATATTCGGCCAACCGGTCAATCTGTTCTTCGATCTCGTCGAGTTGGTTTAGTGCTGCGGTCAAGTTGTCCTGGGCTATGTATTCAATTGCGTTTTCTCGATCATTTTCAGCTCTATCTGTCCATTGCACCTGCATTATTCGGTTTTCCCGATACGGGCCAAGAGGTTTTCACGCTGCCGCTGCATATTGGTTTTAGCAATGTCGTGGGGTATCCATACCGTATTGGGGTCGTCAGCCTCTTTTAATGCCAATTCGACTTGTTCCCGGAACCATTTGTCATGGGAGGCCGCTTCGTGGGCGAACTTCATCGCTTCAGCCCGATCTGGCCGACTATAAGTTTGAACGTTGGCTTGGTCGTATTGTGCCGTATCTACGTCGAACCGGCTGATGCCGATTTCTTTGAGGTAGGCGGCCAGGGTTTCAAGTTTTTTAAAGGTGCGAATTTTTTTGCTGCGGCTGGCTGCTAAAGGGCGTTCAAGTATTTCGTCTTTGATGAGAATGCTCCAGCCGCCAATTTGGCCGATAACGTGAGCGGTGTTAACGGCACCGGCTTCAACTAGCCTGGATAAGGTGTTGTGGTCGATGGTTTCGGTGCTCATACAGCTCTACCTGCGTGGTTTTTGATTAAAGAATGTTACTTATCATACGCAATCTATTATTGATTGCAAGAATGTAGATTAAAGACTTTCCTCAACTTCGATAACCTGTTAACCGCTTTTAACGAGTAGCGTAGCAAAGCTAGCGGCTCAGTTTGCAGAAGTTGCAGATGAAGAGTTTTTATCAAAATAGCGGCGCAGCCTCCTTATTGGGCGATAGCCCTTTTAAAAAAAGGCGGCGTAGCCTCCTTTTTCTGTTCTGAAAAATAAACTGTTTTTAGTTCCGCCACTTAACAGACTTATTCCCGACACTTAACTTTAAATCCGGAAGGCGGTCTGAAGTATTACCGACACTTATTTTTTTGCCAGCGCCGGAAATTCCTGTTTTCTTGGTCGGCGCTTAAATCGCGGGGGATTTTTACGGGAAATTGTCGGCACGAGACCGGTTTATTGCGGGGGATGTGGTGTTTTTCTGGGTGTTATCGGGTGATCGGCAATAGGTTACCCTACCGGTGCTTTGCCGGTGTGCTGAAATGCCCTTCGACAGGCTCAGGGCGAACGGGGAGGGGGATTAACAGAGTGTTTAACTGGTATCGGGGTTTAAAATCTTTCTCGCACCTGTGAAAAATGCCGATACCGGCGACATTTCCCCTTTACGCTGCACTGTGTCCGCTGCCGGGTCTGCTGATGCTGGGTTGCCGTTGTTGATGGCATTTAGGCCCATTTGTATGTTGGCCAGCTTTTTTCTGTCTTGTTTAAGGTTTTTCTTTTTCCGTCTTTCTATGGCTCTTTGCTGTTCATGTCTCAACCAATCATGGAAGCCCAGGGCGGTGAAAAGATGTTTGCTGACGGTGCGTATTGCGGCAATGCCTTCGTAGATTATGTCGCTAATTTTTGTGCAAATGGGATGCACTGTTATGATTCCGGCTGCTTTAAGGTCATGTATTGCCCGTTCTGCCCGCCTTTCGCCTAGTCCTGATTTCTCGGCGAGAAACGGCATGGTAAGACCGGCCATGCTGCCATCTGCCTGGGGGATACCGACGCGTAGCGTCACGAGATCGGTGTAATGCAGGATGCAGCCAAGAATAGCAATGCAGCCTTCGCGGCGTTCGCTGCGTTGTTGTCGATCGGATTCGTTGGCCGCGTTCAATAACGGCAAGGTGCCGGGATCTTGGTAAAATTTCTGGATAGCGATGATAATCTTCCGCAAAATTTGCGGCCGGTTAGCATGGTTTTCGGGGGGGGTAAAATGACGCGGCGTTTCTGGACAGTGTCCACAATTATTTCCGCTGTTATTTTTCTTGTTTTCTGAATTTGTGGTATTATTATGCATTGTCTCCCTGCTCTAACAGGGTTGATAAAAGGAACAAGTCCCGGTGTTATCCTTGAGTGGTATCAGGGTTGATAACCGGAACGAAGCCCGACTCTTGCAGGAGTTGGGCTTTTTTTTGTTCAACTTTCTATAAAAAGCGCAATGATAACTTAATTTTAGGTATTAGAACGTATTTTTTGTCACAATCCGGTAACTTCTCAGGATTCAACAGAAGGACCACCCATCATTTACCAGCCGGTAATTTCCGTTTTTTGTCCGCTTCAGGCAATAAATCCACCACAGAACATCCTAACGCGGCGGCAATGCCGCGCAGTGTGTCTATTTTGGCATTATCTTCGCCCTTTTCGATCCGGCTGATCATGGCCTGGGTCACGATGCCCGATTTTTCGGCCAATTCTGCTTGAGTCCAGCGCTTAGCCTCGCGGCGCTGCTTGATGTTTGCGGCAATGCTCATTTTTGCCCTTGCTCTCTTTTCCTCAGCATGGCTTCAATCTTGGTGCGCTTGGTCTTGGCCAGCCCTTCATCCTTTAGTGCGGCCCGCAAGGTGGCGGCGTTGGCTGTTTCCAGATGGTGTTTAAAATTAACATCCTCGCGGCTGGTATGACTGAGCCATTCCAGCGACTCTTTGTCTACCACTTCCGGTTCTGCCAAAGCCGGTGCCAAGCCTATTTTATCGACTACTATTTTTAACATCTCGCGCATTTCCTGGCGGTCTGCCCTGATTGCGGTTATTTCGTTTGCCGTTGCCTGGGCGTGAGCGGCGGCGCTGGCTTCTATGTCTGCGATGCGGCGTTCGCTGGCTTCCAGTTCCGCCGTTTGTTTCGATACAACCGCCCGTAATGCGTTAGCGTCTGTTTCCGCCTGATGGCGGGCTGCTTGTTCGCCGGTCAGTAGGCTGGTGAGCTGCTCAACCCTGGCTTGCAGTTCAGCTTTCGCCGCTTCGGCGGTTTCGGCCCGGTGCGTGGCATTGGCGGTCGCAAGGGTTTGTTCGTTTAGCTCGGCTTGAAGTCGGGCGATTTCGGTTGCGCCGGCTGCCAGTTGTTGGGCTTTGTCGTCGACGTCGGCCAACGCACTATCACGCTCTGCCTTGACTTGCTCCAGTTCTTCAGCGGTGGTTTGCAGTTCCGTCAGGGTGTCGTCCCGTTCACCCTGGGCCTCGGCCACGCGGGCATTAGTAGCCAGCGCTAACTGGTCGAGTTCCGATTTTGTCTCGGCAAGGGCCGCATCCCACAACTGAGCCGCCGCCCCGTGCAGCACGTCAATGATGGCGGCCGGTAACGGCGCCCGCTCAACAGGTTGGGCCACTTGCAAAACCTGGCTCTCTTTCCAACGGCGCAGCGCTTGACTGATGGTCGTCATCGATCCGCCGCCAATGGCCGACCAGATCGCCCGGTTGGTGACTTTCTCACCGTTCGCCGCCAGCCGGTCGGCAACCTCAAAAATCATATCGTCTGTAACAACTCGTTCAATGCCCATAAACCCGCCTTTTTTGTTATGATAACGTTATTAATGTTATGATAACGTTATCATAACAATTTTACAAGTTAAAGACGCGGGCGACTTCGCCCGCGTCTGCGTTACTTTAGATCACCCAGCCAACCGGGCCATTTCCACGCCAAGCGACCAAAGCGCGCGGTTCAGCCGTATATTTTCACTAACCCCGGTGACTTGACGCGTGGACATTCTGCCGCCGTTCCGGTTGATGCCGCGTACCCCGCCTTGAATCATATTTTCCTGAACCCGGTTTAAGGTATGCCAAAGATCGTCGCCCCGATCACTGGAACGGCGGGCGGCATTCAGCTTGTACGCTTCTATGGGTACGTTTTCATCGGGATCGTAGCGAAGTTGCAGCGCGGCATTGGCAAAGGCGTTTTGTTGCCCTGGGCTTAATACGACGCTTTGCATTAGCTCCTTTGCTGAATCGACCTGTTCGAATTCATCAACGATGTGATAAGCCCCCTCGATGACATTAGTCAGAACATCGCCGGAATGCCGGATACGAAAATCTTCGATCTCTGAACCACAGATCAAGCCATTATGACAAACGAAACGGAAGCAACCGGCCAGCATTTGATAGCTGCTGGTGCCGTCATGGGAATTAACCAGGATGATTTCGTTGGCCGTATCACCGATTATTTGATTCTGATGACGAAAACGGATCATGTGCTTGGTAAATTCCGATTTACCCTCAATGCGTGAACGTGCCTGACAAGCCATAAACGGTTGGAACCCTTCACCGCGCAAGCCATTAACAACCTCGCAAGTCGGGATATAAGCGTAGCGGGCGGAACGCGAATTGTGCGGCGCATCGGCGAAGACCGAAGGTGCAGCTTTAAAGATTTGCTCGTCTGACAGCGGACTATCAGAACGCACCAACCCGGAAATATTTTTGAAAGATGTGGCTAACTTTGCCATGATAGTGACTCCTACTAAGTAAGCCCTGCAAGGTGGACTAGACCAAAACAGGGCAAAGGTTAATTAAAGAACCGACCGAAAAGGTGGGACAGACGGCCAGCGGATTTAACCCCGCTGGCTTTTTTGCCGTATTAATTATAACTTAACTCATAAATAAATACAATAACGTATTGATATAAATAAACTAAGTTTAAATATTAAATCACGCAATTAACAGTGTGGACTTGGCAATTTCGTAAATAACAAAAACCAACCTTGAACTTGAGCCTCAGGGGGTTTGGGGGGCAGCGCCCACCATTTTAAAAAAACCGCGAAGCACCTTATCTTTTCCACCGAGTTGAGGGCGTAGCCATAAGCCCGTTAAGAAAAACCAACCCGTCACCATCGCCTACCTATTCGGTTAGTCAGTCGATAAGTCCTGTCAAGACGCAGATTGCTTAGTGTTTGTTGCGCATGAAGTGCGCTTACAAACACTTGGCAATTCTGTCTTTACGGGGCTTATCGACTGGCTTAGGGTGCGGGGTAGGCTATGGTGGTGGGCTGGTTTTTTAGGGTTTATGGCTATGCCCGGTTAAGTCGTTTGCCCTTTCGTGTACGCCAACGACATCCGACCGCCTTAAGCCCTGTTACGGCAAAAGAGGATGCTGGACGTGATGATGTGGTTTTGAACAGCACCCACTTACCCAGCGGCGATTTAAGGGCTTAAGGTGGGCGGGGGAGGTGGCGGACACAAAAGGATCGTGCGTACCGCACACCGCTTGAGGGCAGGAGCCCGAACCTTTAAACAGGGACGGTAACGACAAGGCTGAAGAGATAACATCGGGGTTTGGGGCGGGAGCCCCATTTTAAAACTGCGTGAGGCCACGCACCTTCAACAATACTTTAGTGTTGTTTTCTGGGGTTTGGGGTACACCCCATTTAAAAAAACGCGCAGCGCCTTTGTCTGAGTTGTAGGCATAGCCGGAAACGAGTTCCGATAAATTCGGGGTCATGCAAAATAAGTGACATTTTGCATAATGTGAATTATGCGTAGTGGGGGCTGCACGCTTTTCGCGGCCCCCACTACGCATAATCCCCTACGTTATGTATATTGGCACGTTTTTGCTTGGCCCCGCTCCTTTGCCTGAGCTGTAGGCACAGCCGGAAGCGAGTGATCACTTCAGCGCGTAGCACAACCGCCAAGCGGAAAAACATCAGTGACGTTGTTCCGCTGTTGTTTTTCCGCTTGGCGTCGAAAAATTGCGTAGCCCCCTTAGCGTAACAAAATCAGGTTGCGCCGCTTTATCAGCATCCTGATTTTGTTACGCTCCAAACAACGCTTTTAAAGCTTTTCGGGCGGAAGGTAAGCCCTGATATTCACCGGTCTAAAGTTGCGTGGTTGGATTTGTTCCGATAATGACAAGGCTATTTCATGCAGGGGCATTGGGACTGGTAAGGATTAATGTCCATTTTTTTGATTGATGACATCAGCAGAAGATCGAACAGAGTCGGCAGGAATACTATTGATGCACATGGCCGGCAATGCCGAACACAACAACGGAACGCCGGCATTCAAAACAACCGGATGAATTCCCGGACAGTGCTGAAGCAGGTCAAGTCCCGAGCTTCGGAGTAGAACAAGTCTGATCTGTGCAAAGGAAGTCGGGGCGGCACTCACACGGACGTGTGTGCCGCGCAGCCAGGGATGGCTTGTTTGTCCTCTGGCCGCCAGCGGATTGAGCAAGTCGGGAGGGAGAGCTTAAATGCTTACACGGGTGTAAGCATTTAAGCCGACCGGACGATTTGCGGATTATGCGCACTGCTGCTTGAGTGCTGAGCTTCGGCGTAGTGCGACACTGAACTGTGCAACAGAAGCCGGAGCAACACTCACACGGACGTGTGTGTTGCGCAGCCAGGGATGGCTTGTTTGCTCTCTGGCCAGCAGCGGATTGAGCAAGTCGGGAGGGAGTGTTTAAAAGCAGACAGGGACGTTTGCTTTTAAGCCGACCGGACGATTTGCGGGTTATGCGCTGAGGATTGCTGAGTCGGAAAACAGCTTTTCGTTGTCCGACATTTTGGCATCTGAGAATAGACAAATTCAAAATAAGCCGCCCTATTACCGTGTTAGAATATCTAGTATTAATTCTGCTACACAAAGTACGGTCGATGAATATATTAATAGCCGACGATAACCCAATCATTCAAATGCTTCATGGTGAGCTAATGAGCTACTGGGGTTATGATTTTGATATGGCTTCAGATGGTCTGGAGGCTGTGGAACTCGCGAAGAAAAATAATGGTCAATATGATTTTTGTTTGATGGACGTTGAAATGCCAAAAATGAATGGTATTGAGGCAACCAAGGTCATTAGGAGCACCGTCAAGTATTTTCCAATCCTGGCTTTTACATCCAACAATGCTTATAAGAAAGCCTGCTATGACGTGGGAATGGATGATTTTGCAGAAAAAACATGCTCGCCCGATGATTTGTTCTCCAAAATTAATAAACTATCGGTAAACTTGTTTAAACTTATCGTCAACAAGCCAAATGGCTTTTATATAAAAGAGATGATGCCAATGGATCAACAACACGCGCAAGAGTTAAGGAAATTGAAAAGCCAGGGCCTCGTAAAATTGAGGCTGGATGGGCCTGATAACCGTGAAGTCATTACCCATAAAAACGTTCCGAATAAAATTTCCCATGATTTTAATATTTTGAAATATTCAATGACGGAGTTTCTAAACCGTGATCCGGAAAGGCCAACTTTGGTTGATCTCTATAGGGGGTCGAAAAACTGTATTATTGAAACATTTGTGGATGATGAAAGTTATCAAGAACAATTAAAAGCAGAGGATGAAAAGATGGATGCCTATCTGACAAAACACTACAAAGCAGATGAGGAATAATAGGGGGGCGAGCGTATTGACATGTTTTTTCAGGGCCGAACACAATTGATCAACGGGCTTTCTTTAAGGTGCAGAGGAACCGGAGCTATGCAGCGAGAGAGGAGGCAACACTCACACGGACGTGTGTGTTGCGCAGCCAGGGATGGCATTGTTTGCACTCTGGCCGCCAGCGAATTGAGCAAGTCGGGAGGGAGTGTTTAAAAGCAGACAGGGATGTTTGCTTTTAAGCCGACCGGACGATTTGCGGGTTATGCGCTGAGGACTGTTGAGTGTCAGCGTTCAATACTATCTGAGCAAAAACCAGACAATCTAACTTAAAGCCACGGATTACGCAGGAAGCGGCGGTAATTTCAGCCATTTTTAACAGCCTTATCCACAGATTTTGTGGATTTCTTCGCCTTCAGCGGTTTGTCGCTCTTGATGAATCGACTCAGGCCGTTATTTTCCATCCAGGCGTATAACGTCGTCGGAGAACAGCCGACAATCCGGGCGATGCTGGTCTTATGCACGTCTTTTTTCAGTAAGTCGCAGATCTCGTCTTTCCTTTTATCGAGCTTTTTTTCGGCGCTCACCCCGCCTTTTGGCCGTCCCAGCGGCAACCCGGCGGCTTTGCGTTTCGCCAGGGCTTCGGTGGTTCTGGCGCTGATAAATTCGCGCTCTATTTCGGCGGCCAGACCCAGCACCACGGCGGTTATTTTCGAGTTCAGCGAACCATCCATCACCATGTTGGACTTGGCGACATGCACCACGATCTCTTTACGGGCCGCTTCCTGAAGGATTTCGAGTACCTGTAAGGTCGAGCGGGCCAGTCTGGATATTTCAGCGACCAATAACACATCACCGGCTTTGGCTTGCTCTAACAGTTTACCCAACTCACGCTCACGCCAATTTTTTTTGCCGGTGACGGTGTCGTCAATAAAGGTCAACGGTTCCAGGTTGTTTTTCTGGGCATAGGCGATGACACCGTGGCGCTGGTTGTCCAAATCTTGTTTGTCGGTACTGACGCGGATATAGGCATATGTTGACGCGGTCACAGTTTTTCTCCCTATTTTGTACTAGGATTCTATCCACTTTAAACGTCCGTTTAAAGTGGATAACATGATTTTTTGGCGCTTTCCCCTGTATTCCCCATAGCTTTGAATCAAAACGCGACGAAAACGTGACGTTTTTTAAGGTGATCACTATGCAGTTTTTGACGATAAAAAAACACCAACGGCCTCGCAAAGATGGCAAGCCACATGCCCAAGCCTTCGTGATAACCAAAACCAGAAAATACGGTCAGGTCATCGAGCAAAAGGGTATTTCGATAAAAAAGCCGGTGCTGATCACCGGCGCTCATGCCAGCGGTAAGAGTTATTGGCTGGATCGGCTCAGGAAGGACGCCGCCCGCATCTGGGCAACCAAAGCGGAAGTCGAACCCTTATACCTTGCCGCTGTCCGTCCCTTGTCCGCCTGGACGGATACTAAAGACCTGGCGTTATGGTGGGCTGCCCGTGAAAATCCGGACGAAGATCGGCATTGGACTAAACTGAAAGCCTGGGAACGCCAAGATGCGCTATCCTTGTATCTGTCGGAAACCGGGGCCGTGCTGTTTGTCGATGATGCCCATCAGTTGAGCGGGCGTAAGCTAAAGATTACCCAAGATTGTGTACGGGCTGCCAAGGTTTGGGTGATGGCCGCTACGGATGAAGGCCGACTTTCTCCTGGCCTTCGAAAAGACGTACTGGCGGCGCAACCGCAAACCTACCGCTTGGATTCTGAAGTGGCCTACGATGCCACCTTTGCCATTATGTGGGTGCTGATCGCCGCCTGCACCACGATGGGTTATTGGGAGTTGGCCGTCGTGCTGGGAGGTTTAAAAATGTTCGCCGGGGGGAGCCGTGCCGCTAAACAAAATTAAAATTCTGCTAGCCTGGGTTTGTTGCTGTTACGCGGTAGGCGTAGCACAAGCCCTAGATGACCGGCCACCGTTAATCATCGATGAACCAGCGCCGGTACCGGAACAGGCCAAGCCGCCGCCCGACATCAAACCCTATGAAATACCGACCATGCGCGGCAATAAGCGCGATTTTCATCACACCCCGCCCATCAAGCTTGCCCCGGTCATCGATGCCGATGCCGTGTTTAAAATGATCGTGAACTGTTTTCCGGAAAGGCCGGATTGGGGACTGGAAGTTAAAGCCGTTTCAGGTGCGCGCTATAGTGACAATGGCGGGATCAGTACCTTCGATACCGCCGGACTGTCCAAATACTACGGCGGCATTGTCGCGGAAATGCCGCTGTACAGCGCCGAAGAGCTGCATAAACAACGTACCCAGGAATACCAACGCCGTGCCGAAATCGCGCAAAACGTGGCTAAATTGCTGAAAGGCCTGGCCGACAGGCAACGGGCGCTGCGCATGGTCGGCATCAATGAAAGCGTCGAAGCGCGAAGCCAATACCGAGTCAATGAAGGGCTGGCACCGGCTGAAGAACAGATCGCCAATTTAAAGGCCGTGGCCGACAAGGTCGGCGATTTGGACGAGGCTAATGCAGCGCTGGTTGCTGCCCGGCTGGCGCTGGTCGGGCAGTGCCGTGACGACGTGGCGGAAAATATAAACGAATACCTCAAGGAAATCACCCAGTGAAGTGGGTTAACCATATCGCCATTGCCGGTTCGGTAACCGCAGTATGGCGACCGGAACTGGTACCGCTGGCCGTGCTCGGTTCCACAGCGCCGGATTGGTTGGAATGGCTTTACAAGGCGATGGGACGCCATGTTAGACATCGGACCGTCACCCATTACCTTTCCGCCTGGTTGTTTGGCCTGCTGTTCGGTCTGTGGGTGTGGGATTGGCACCATGTCATCGCCGCCTTTTGCGCCGGTGGCTTATCGCATGTAATCGCCGATGCGCTGACCATCCAGGGTGTGCCGCTGGGTTGGTGGAGCGACCGGCGCTTTCATCTGTTCGGTGGTCGGTTGCGCACCGGGCAAATGGGCGAGTATTGGGTAGCCGGGGCGTTCGTGCTGGCCTGTATCGGATTTGCGGCAATCACGCGGAACTTTGGCGCATCCGAATACAGCCCGTTTTTCTGGGATTATGCCGATTATTATCACCAGGGGCTGATCGATGGGCATGAGTGGAAAGAAAACCGGTTCCGGTGGTTGTGATGTATTAAAAGCTTGGCCTATCAATAACAATATTTGCTATTCTTTGTTATCGATAGAAACAACGGAGCAAACAAGGCTATGAACATTTCCTTAAACCCTCATTTTGAACAACTGGTGAAAGGCAAGGTCGAGAGCGGCCTTTACAACTCGGTAAGCGAAGTGATGCGGGAGGCCTTACGCCTCTTGGAAGAACGCGACCAGTTACGCGAACTAAGGCTTGATGAATTAAGGCGAGACATTCAAAAAGGCATAGACAGCGGCACATCAACCCCACTGGATATTGAAGAGATCAAAGCGCGTGGCCGCAAAAGGCTTGCCGCTCAACAAATGGAAGGTTGAAATTTTAATGCCGCGTTTATTAAAACGTCCTGAAGCCGAAAACGACCTTGAGGAAATCTGGTGGTATATCGCCCAGGACAGCCCAAAGAACGCCGACAGCTTTCTTGATCGTATTCAAGAAAGCTGTTTGGCACTGGCCGACTTCCCGAAAATGGGAACGAGCCGAAACGAACTTAAAATGGGGTTGCGTAGCCAGCCTGTGGGAAATTACCTGATTTTCTATTTTCCGCTTAATGACGGCATCGATATTGTCCGTGTTCTCCACGGATCGCGGGATATTGAAAATTTATTGTAGCGTTGTAAAGTGTGGGCCGACTTAAGGTGACCTATGAAACACATCTACCTGGAACGGCACGACCCGGACAAAAACCTGCACCGGTTTTATCAGCTATTCGTCACGCCCGGCATATTCGGTGATTGGTCGCTGGTTCGGGAATGGGGAAGGAGAGGATCGCCTGGAACTGTGCGTAAAGATTGGTTCGATACCGAGGAAGAAGCGTGGCTAGCCGGAGAGAAGTTAAAAGCACTTAAAGAGAAGAAAGGGTATCAATCCATTCGGGTAAAACTATAAAGAAGACGTTGCTTAAAGCAGTGAGCATCGAAAAAAACGTGTCTGACCTAAAAAATACTGTATTTGATCAGTGGATCAGTTGCCTATTTCGCCTTATCGCGTTCAAGTAAAGTTTCAAAACATCAAAAGAGCTAATAATCTTTTAAGTAAATGAGTAAATAATCTGGTAGTACGTTAAGCGTAAAAAGACTAAATACGAACACCCAATACCCCCAAAATTTTAACCATGCCAAAATAGGCGGCAGCGGTAGAAAAACATGCCACACTCAGGCTTAACCAGAACCCGAGACCGCCACGAAGCAACAGCGGAAAAACGATGAATAGCACCAGCGATGGTAAAATGAGCCAGAAAATACCATGAGAAAGTGTTGCTACTTTTTCAATATCGCCGGAGTCAAGGTAGAGCCAGACGAACGCGAGTAGCGAGGTGAGCGGCAAAGAAGCCAGAGCAGCTGCCCAAAAAGAGCTGCGTTTAGCCAACTCGGAGACAGTCACGATAACGGCTGTTGAAAGAACAATTTTTAGGGCGTATTGCATCATGGCTTGGTGAACAGCTCCGCTATAGCGTTGAGTTAGATTTTGGAACAATTGTATTTAGTAGCCTCAATCCGTTTGCAACAACCAATAAAGAAGCTCCCATATCCGCCGCAATGGCTTCCCATAACGTTGCAAGCCCTGCAAAAGCTAATAAGGCAAAAGCGGCTTTGATAGAGAGTGCGAAAACAATATTCTGCCGAATGATCGATAACGTTCGTTTGGAATGTCCGATCAGCCAAGGCAGCTTGGAAAGGTCGTCGCCCATCAAGGCGATATCGGCTATTTCGATAGCCGCATCCGAACCCAATACGCCCATCGCAATCCCCAGATTGGCCCGGCCCAGCGCCGGTGCATCGTTGACACCATCACCAATCATCGCCACCTGTCCGTATTGCTCGACCATTTGACCGACGATCTCCACTTTATCGGCTGGCAACAATTCAGCATGTACCTCATCGATGCCAATCTGGGCCGCGATGTTATTGGCGGTTACCTGATTGTCGCCGGTCAACATGACCAGGTGTTTAACACCCGTCTGTCTCAAGGCCTGCAAAATCGATTGAATGTCAGCGCGGGGCTGGTCGGCAACCGCAATCAGGCCGCAGATGTGCCGGTCATTGCCAATCGCAATCACGGTTTGTCCGGTCTGTTCCAGGGCAATGGCTTTATCACTGATTTCTGGGATTTCCTGGCTCCGCTCCAGTAAATAACGACGCGATCCCAGCCAGTAATCCGTGCCGTTAAATAGTCCGGTAACACCTTTGCCGGGCAACACCGTCACATTGTCGGCACTGGCCACACGGATACCGAGTTGTTCTGTGTGGGCTAGAATGGCTTTGGCCAGCGGATGATTGCTACGCGCTTCCAACGCGGCAGCACGGGACAATAACTCTTCTTCGCTATGACTATTGAACGGATAAACACCGGTCACAACCGGTTCACCACAGGTCAGCGTGCCGGTTTTATCAAAAGCAAAGGCCTGAATGGCTGCGGGGGCTTCAATATAAGTACCGCCTTTGATTAGAATACCTTGCCGGGCAGCACAGGCCAAGGCCGCAACAATACTCACCGGCGTCGAAATCACTAACGCGCAGGGGCAAGCGATGACCAACAACACCAAGGCTTGGTAAATCCATTCATCCCAGACGCGATCGAAAAACAACGGCGGAATGATGCACATCGCCAACGCTATCAACATCACGACCGGGGTATAAATACGCGCAAACTTCTCCACCCATTGCTCGACTTCGGTGCGCTTGCCATGCGCTTCGCCGACCAGACGCGTGATCTGCGCCAGGGTGGTATCCGTCACGCGTTTGCTGGAGCGGATTTCCAGTGTCCCTTCGCCATTGATGCTACCGGCAAACACGTCATCGCCGACTTGTTTGGCCACAGGCATGCTTTCTCCGGTAATCGGTGCCTGATTGACCGAACTGGAACCTCGGGTGACTTCGCCATCGAGCGGGATTTTATCGCCTGGGGCGAGAATGAAGAGACTGCCTATACTGACTTCTGCGGCTGGTACCACGCGCTCCTGTCCACTGTCATCCTTGACCCTAACCGTCGATGGCGCTAAATCCAGCAAGGCTTCAACGGCATGACGGGCGCGGCCTATACTCCAGCTTTCAATCGCCAAAGACAGCGCAAACAGGAAACTGACCGTTGCCGCTTCGAACCATTCGTCAATGAATAATGCGCCGATAACGGCAATCGTCATTAGCAAATTCATATCGGCCCGAAAGCGCTTCAAGGCATAAAACGCTTTCACAATCACATGCCGCGCTCCGCAAGCGACGGCTAGGCCAAAGGCTAATTTTTCCGGCAACGGCATCGCCTGCTGAGCGTGGGCATTCAGTAAACTATGTAGATAGCGAGTCACCACATCCCATTGCAGGTCAACATTTTTTTGCAGGCTGAAAACGGTTTGCAGATTCACTAAGCCTTCGGCCATGGCGATATGAATCACCATACCAGCAATAATAAACAAACCGCTGAGCACGGTATAAACGGTCTTCGAACGGTGCAGTTGCTGGGCATCGGCCTCTGTCTGACCGGGTTGCCAAGGAACGGCTTTCATACCGGTTGCAGCGACCGCCTTTATGATAGTTTTTTCCGTCACAGGCTCCGCATCAGACAACAGCATCATGCGCCCGTTTAAAACATCAAAGGCCAGCTTGTCGCTGCCGCCCACCAGCGGCCCTATCGCGCTTTTCAAGGTGGCGACTTCTTCGGCGCAATCCAGGCCTTCGATTTTGAAAGTCATTCTGCTTGTCGGCATTGATAGGTTCGGCTGACTGTTATCCGGTTTTCCTCCGGCACAAGCGCAGGTTTTTTCAGTTTGATGGCATGAACTCATAATTTATGTACCCTAATAAATAATTCACCCGTATTGATGCAGACGGCTTTCAATCTTGGCAACGCTGTTGAATGCGTGAGAGGTCTCTCTCCCATCTATGTTTGCCTCTTATTATTTTGCATTTTAGCCCTTTCTCGTCTCGCAGCATCTCAACCATTTTTTTGTTCTCAGCGACGACTGCTTCAAATAAATTAATCACTTCCTGGCTATGCGCTTTAAGGTCTTCTGCGTGCCTGCCGTAGACATAGCTCTTTAGGCTGAGAAGTTTTTTGTGTTCACCGATCTTAATTTGTATTTGCTCGGCTTCTTCCTCAAAATGCTTGATGAGTGCGTCATGCTGCACGATTAGATCGACATCCGTTGCGTGCGAATTCATAGTGCTGCATGCGGGAAGTAAACAAATCAGAACCAATATTATCAATAATTTCGTTTTCATGAGATTCACCTGAATTAAGTTGGTTATTGTTCATCTTTGTAATGCGCGAACCAATACAGAATCGGTAATACCAATAAGGTCAGCGCCGTTGACGACAGAATACCGCCGATCACCACCGTGGCCAGGGGACGCTGTACCTCGGCTCCTGTGCCGGTGGCAAGCGCCATCGGCACAAATCCGAATGACGCGACTAATGCGGTCATCAGTACCGGTCTAAGCCGGGTCAGCGCCCCTTCGAAAATCGCTTTATCCAGCGGCATGCCTTCGTCGCGCAGGCTGCGGATAAAGGCAATCATCACCAGACCGTTCAGTACCGCCACCCCCGACAAGGCGATGAAACCCACTGCCGCCGAAATCGACATCGGAATGTCGCGCAACCACAGCGCAACCAAGCCGCCGGTCAACGCAAAAGGGATGCCGCTAAACACCAACAGGCCGTCCTTGATGTTGCCAAACATCATGAACAACAAGGTAAAAACCAGTACCAATGCCACCGGCACCACGATTTCCAGACGCTGCGTGGCCGATTGCAATTGCTCGAACTGTCCGCCCCAGGTAGTCCAATAAGCGGGTGGTATTTTGATTTGTTGCTCAAGATGTCCTTGTGCATCGGCAACAAACGAACCGATGTCGCGGCCTCGTACATTGGCGCTGACCACGATCCGGCGTTTGCCGTTTTCCCGGCTGATCTGGTTAGGCCCTGGCGCCAGTTCCAGACTCGCCACTTCGGCCAGAGGAATATAGGTCACCGAGCCGTTTGCGCCCGGCGCAAACGGTAATGCAATCGGTAAGCGCTTAATGGCCTCAATATCGCTGCGCAAGTTCTCCGGCAGACGCACGATGATGTCGAAGCGGCGGTCGCCTTGAAACACGGTGCCAGCCTCTGTTCCGCCAACGGCTATAGCCACGGCATCCTGCACGTCGCCGATATTCAAGCCATAACGTGCAGTTTTATCGCGATCAATATTGACCGTCAGCACAGGCAAGCCTGTGGTTTGCTCGACTTTCACCTCGGATGCGCCAGGAATGTTCTTGATCACCGATGCAATTCTGTTTGCCGTGTCATTCAAGACCTTCATATCATCGCCAAACACCTTGACCGCCACATCGCTACGTACGCCCGAAATCAGCTCATTCACGCGCAATTGAATGGGCTGGGAAAATTCGTAAATATTGCCGGGGTGTTCATTGACCGCTGTCTGTATGGCCGCTAGCAGTTCATCCCTTGATTTTCTCGGTTCAGGCCACTGCTCTTGTGGCTTGAGCATGATATAGCCATCCGAGATATTCGGCGGCATCGGGTCGGAAGCGATCTCGGCGGTGCCGGTTCTGGAAAACACCCGCTCAATTTCCGGGAATTGCTTTTCCAGCGAAGCTTCAATCTGCTGCTGCATGGCGACCGATTGCGTCAAACTGGTGCCGGGCGTACGTAACGCCCCAATAGAAAAATCGCCTTCATTCAAGCTCGGCACAAATTCGCTACCCATACGGGTCGCCAACAGGCCCGATAAAATCACGGCGACGAGGGCAAAAGTTAGCACCACCGGCTTGTTGCGCATGACACCGTTTAAAATAGGTGCATACACCCGCTTGGCCGATTGCATCAGGATATTGTCTTTCTCGGTCACTTTATCGCCGATGAAGATGGCCACTGCGGCTGGAATAAAAGTCACTGAAAGGATCATAGCGCCGACCAAGGCAATCACCACCGTAAACGCCATTGGATGGAACATCTTGCCTTCCACGCCGGTCAGCGCAAAGATCGGCAAATACACGACCATGATGATCAACTGGCCGAACAGCAGCGCTCGCCGGGCTTCTTTCGATGCGGCATACACTTCATGAAACCGTTCACTTCGCGTCAGCGCACGTCCCCGGTGTTCCTGAGCATGGGCCAGCCGTCGCGCACAGTTTTCGACAATGACCACCGCACCATCGATGATGATGCCAAAGTCGAGTGCGCCCAGGCTCATCAAATTGGCGCTGACCTGATACGCCACCATACCGGTAAAGGTGAACAGCATCGCCAGCGGTATCACCATCGCGGTAATGACGGCCGCGCGGATGTTGCCAAGAAACAGGAACAGAATCGCGATCACCAGGACAGCGCCTTCCATTAAGTTCTTCTTGACCGTATCAATGGCTTTATCGACCAATACCGTCCTGTCATAGACAGTGACAGCCTGCACGCCTTCAGGCAGGGTGCGATTGATGTCCGCCATCTTCTTGTCGACCGCTTGCGAAACGGCGCGGCTGTTCTGGCCGATCAGCATGAAGACAGTACCCAATACCACCTCACGGCCATTTTCGGTCGCAGCGCCGGTGCGCAGTTCGCGGCCAAATTCGACTTGGCCGACATCGCGGATGCGAATCGGCACACCCTGTACATTACCGAGAATAATGTTGCCAATATCCTCTATCGAATGCACCTGACCCGGTGCGCGGATCAAATACTGTTCGCCGTGCTTCTCAATATACCCGGCACCGACATTATTGTTGTTACGATCCAGCGCGGCCACGATGTCTTGTAAAGTGAGTCCGTAGGATGCGAGCTTTTCCGGAATCGGCGCAACCTGGTATTGTTTCGCGTAACCGCCGATGGTATTGATCTCGGTCACCCCCGGCACGTTGCGCAACTGCGGCTTGATGATCCAGTCCTGGATTTCACGCAAGTCAGTTGCCGTGTAAGGCGAACCGTCCGGCTTTTTTGCGGTCTCTTTAGCTTCGACAGTCCATAGGTAAATTTCCCCCAAGCCGGTGGAAATAGGCCCCATCTTCGGGGTAACGCCATTGGGCAATTTATCCTTGGCTTCCTGGATGCGTTGATTGACCAGTTGCCGTGCAAAATAAATATCGGTACCGTCCTTGAAGATCACGGTTATCTGCGACAGACCGTAGCGCGATAGCGACCGCGTCTGCTCCAGATGAGGCAAGCCCGCCATCACGGTTTCCATCGGATAGGTGATGCGCTGCTCGGTTTCCAACGGCGAATAGCCGGGGGCCGTGGTGTTGATTTGCACCTGGACATTGGTGATGTCCGGGACGGCGTCAATGGGGAGTTTTTGAAAGCTGTAGATGCCTAGCGCCGCCATACCGGTTACGAACAAAATAACCAGCCAGCGATGTTCTATGGCGATGCGGATGATACGCTCAAACATGTTAATTCCTCTGTATCAATCGGAGTCTTCGGCGCTACTTTTACTCAGCTCCGCTTTGATAATGAAGCTGCCATCGACAGCGTATTCGGTATTCGGTTCGAGTCCGGCCACGATCTCGGTGTGTGCGCCATCGGATAGCCCGGTTTTGACCGGTTGGGCGATAAAGCCACCGGGGGTCCGAACAAAAATCGTGGGCTTGTCGTTGATCGTCTGGATGGCTTCGGTCGATACGGCAACCGGCACTTCGGTTTCGCGGGCAACGACCTCGACATTAATAAACAATCCCGGTCGCCAGACCATCTGCGGATTCGCCAGTGTCACACGAGCCTTGGCGGTTCGGGTTTGTTCGCCCATTAATGCACTCACATAGGACACCGTACCGGATGTCGTGGAATCGAACGCAGTTGCTTTGATCGTGACCTTTTCACCAACCCGAACCACATTGAGATCCTTTGCCGACACGATAATGTCGGCCCATACCGACGATAAGTCGGAAATCGTGAAGATGCTGGCGTCTTCCTTGACCGCTTCGCCCAAAGCAATATGTTTCTCGACCACCATGCCGTCGAACGGTGCGCGAATTTCATAACGATTGATGGCACCGCTATTGGCTGATACCGTAGGGCTTGCGCCGAGTGCGATCAATTTCTGTTGGGCGTTATGAACGGCAATTTCCATTTCCCGCATCGCCTGTTGAGCTTGCAAATAGTCTTGTTCAGCAGATATTTTCGCTTCCCATAAATGCTTTTCCCGCGCGAAAGTGGCACGAGCCAGTTCCAGACGCTTTTGCGCCGATAGCAATTCACTGCGCTGCTCTGATAACGCCGTACTGGCAATCACCGCCATGACTTGACCCTTTTTGACTTGTTGGCCCAAATTGGCGGGTACGCTTTCGACCACGCCTGCCAAGCGAGGGACGACATGCGAGGTCTTATCTTCATTGAAACGAATTTCACCTGGCAGGGTTACGACGTTTTTGATGTGAGCTGTGCTTGCGGCCTGTATCGATATGCCGTTTTCTACGATCTGCTGATCGGTCATTGCCACCAGTGCGCCTTCTTGCAAGACCTCGTCACGATCAGGCGTTTGAGATTGATTTTCTTTATCGGAACGCTCGCGTTTATCATCGTCCTGGGTCATCTGTGATTTAGCGGCTGTGGAGCCTTCTTCAACCAACTCATCGGCTTCCGTCATGGTCTTGTCGGTGCGCAGAATGGATAAACTGAGCAATACGCCGACAACGATAATCGCTGCGATAGCGGTCAATTGTTTTTTGTTAATCGTGTTCATGGTGATACCTCGGGTTGGCTATTCGCCGTTGTCTCGTTCATGGCGCTGCCAACCAGACGTTCTACGTCGGCCACGGACTTGTGATAATTGGCCAAGGCCGCTAAATACTGATTTTTGGAACCAAACAGGGTGCGTTGTGCATCGAGCACATCCAGAAAACCGAACTTGCCCAAACGATAACCTTCACGAGCTGCGTCATAGGCACTTCGCGCACCGGGCAGAATCTCTTGCCGTAAAGCCATGATTTCGGAATGGGCTGCATCCAAAGCCTGATAAGCGGTGTTCAATGCCGTGGTGATGCGTACCTCGGTGTTGCGCAATTCCTGTTCCGCTTTGCTCAAGCGATGTTCGGCTTCCTGAATGCGGCCTTGATTGCGATCAAACACCGGCAAGGGCACCGAGAAACCAACCGTCAATGCGTAATCGCCCGGCATCAGATACTTACTGGCACCAATGGTCGCGGTCACATCCGGGATGGCTTTGGACTTTTCCATGGAAATGAGTGCCTGACGTTGGGTGATTTCGGTGGCCCAACGAGCCAAATCAGGATTTTTAGACAGGCGTTGTTGCAATGAATCCAGGGAAGTCAGCGCGGGTAGGCTATCCAGATTACCAATTACCGAGTCAAAACGCGCCGTGGTGCTGCCCCAACCCGCCGCCAAACGTTTACGGGCTGCTTCCAGTTCTTTCCGGGCACGCATCAGCTCAATTTGCACCGAGGCACGCGCGACTTTGGCTTTGGTTTCTTCGACGGGCGATACTTTACCGGCCTGAACCCGTGCGGCTGTCGCCGCCGCCGTCTGATTCGCCAAGTCATACGTTTGTTGGGTTAGCGCCAAGCGCTGCTGGGCCGCCAACACGTCAATAAAGGCTTGAGTCACTTGGGTCAGCACATCGGCACGTTTGGCTTCGTAATCCCAATCGGCGAGCTGTTTGGTCTGCGCGGCGGCTTCGATGCGTGCGCTACGCTTACCGCCCAACTCGATCAATTGACCCAGCTCCAAGGTGACGACATCGCCATCGAAGCCTTGAATAACCCGATTGCCGAAGTTCGCTGCATTGGCGTTGAAGGTGGGATTGGGGAAGAGTCCGGCTTGTAAGGTGGCGGCTTCCTGGGCCCGGCTCTCCCAGGAAAAGGCGGACAGTTCCGGGTTTTGGGTTAACGCTAAAGCCAGGGCTTGAGATAAAATCAGGATTCCGGTCGGTTCATCGGATACGCTCGGATTGCGATCCGATTGACTCCGCTCTTTCGGGTGGGCAACCGACATTTTCTTGTCTATCGGATTGGCGCCGACCGGATTGATTGCAAATATTAAACTGAAGGCGATGCCAAGTGGCAGCGCATAATTTGAGTGCATGGATAATCTCTTCGTAGCATGAATGAACGCCGAGCGGACAAGCAGGCGTTAAACCTGCCCCATCGACGGCGGGGTTGCGGCTTATGAAGAGGGGGTTAAATCAGAAGAACGGTACTGCGTAAGGCGAGCAGTCGGGAATCGATAATCAGGGGATCGGAAAAAAAAGGCCGTCGCGTAATAACCAGGGTGTAGGGGATGAGGAGAAAAACCAGGAAAAATAGCGGTAAAAGTCCGTGATCGACCGATACTTTGGATAAAACCGAGAGGGGAATATGAGCGCCGTGGTCATCGCCGACTACGGGAATGTCGGTGCAAGGCGATGTGCAAGGCGAATCCCCCGTCGTGAAATAGGCATCAGTATCGGCCTTGGTCAAGAAGACTTTATCCGCACCGGTTCCATGATCCTGCCCAATATGCTCCACGGCCACATGACCGTCTGCCCCAAAACACAGCACAAAGGCCGAAGCATCGCTATGACCCAAGCCGAAATGGCCTAGAACCGCGAGTATCAGCACAAAAGAGAGCCAAGTTTTGGAGCGACGTAGCGTATTATTCATCTTGGGAACAATATCCTATCACCAAAAAGTACGCAAACTTATTTACAGCGATTAAATATACGACTCGGTGTGCCGTCCTGGCAATTGTGAGTCCTATAGACATTCATTCCCATGTTCCAGCCAAAATAAAAGGTGACGAAAAGCTGTTGTCTGAGCTACCAACTATTACTTATTTACTTATTTACTCATTTATTTATTAAATCAAATGAATTAAACCTCAAAAGAACAAATGAGTAATTAAGTAAACAAATTGGCGTATTACTCTGCTAAATCATTAGGTGAAACCGGTAAAGCCTTACTTTCACCTTCCCCTAATGGGCCGCAACGACCGCATTTGATAGTTACGATGAATACCGGTAGACTGTAAAAAAACACGACACAGTCAGATAATGATTAAACAGCGTTGCTTATTATTGTTAATACTCATAATGGTCATTACGCCGGTCTGGTCGGCGCTTGGCTATTATTCGGGTATGGCGAATTCATTATCTACTGAATCATCTTTCGAACCCTCTTCCGAACAAGGCATCGCTGTAACTAACTCGGCTGACGCTACGCCACACAATTCCGATCACTGCCTGCATCAAGATAAATTTAAAATAACCTGCCATGCCAGCGGCAGTTGTACCTTTCATATTTGTGGTGATGGAGGCATCGCCACCGTTTTTTTATTGACCCAAGCCTATAGCTCGTATCGCTACGAACATGGGGAAAAATCCGCTTCCCGTTCTCTGTCATCCTCCCCCGAAATAAGACCCCCTATAATAGCCTCCAAACAGTCGTAGGATAGGCAGCTTTTTTGCCTTCATAACCCAGGGATCAAGCGTCCTCGGGTGAATATCTTGCGCCAACTCAACATAAGCTATCCGTTTCACGGACTTTATAACGAGTATAGGAGGACGCATGTCTCCACACATTATTTTCAAGTGTTTCAGCTTGATTACACTGCTGTTTTCCGCCTGTGTATTTGCAGCTGAACAGCCGGTCATCGGGCCAGTATTAACCTTAAAAGCCGCAACCGAACAGGCCGTTCAGGATAATCCCGATCTGGCGCAAATGCAGGCCAGGGCTCAAGCAATGGCGGCTGTACCGTCGCAAATGGGTACCTTGCCCGATCCTGAAATCAGCTTCAACGCAATGAGCCTGCCGGTTAATACCTTTAGCACCCGGCAGGAAGACATGACGCAGCTGGGAGCGGGTATCTCGCAAGCCTTTCCTTTTCCGGGCAAGCTGGCCTTGCGCGAGCAAGCGGCGGCTTTTGAAGCGGAAGCGGCAACACACAACGTCACCGAGGTACGCTGGCAATTATTGAAAGAAGTTAAAACCACTTGGTGGTTGATCTTTTACCTGGATCGGGCGATTCAGATTGTTGACAGCACTCATACGTTGTTACAGCAGTTTGTTGAGATTGCCAGAACCAAATACGAAGTTGGCGAAGGTTTGCAGCAGGATGTATTGCTGGCGCAACTGGAGTTATCCAAGTTGCTCGATCAGCAATTGATGCTGAAGGCTTCGCGGCGCAATGCCGCCGCCAGCCTGAACGCATTGCTGGACAAACCGGCCAACGAAGAAATCCGTTTACCGGACAAGATTGAATCGCCATTGCCGGCCATCAAGCAAGAAAACCTGCTCTATCGACAGGCGGAAACATCGAGAGCCGTATTGGAAAGCAATCGCCAAGACCTTAATGCCGCGCAATCGCGCTTGGATTTGGCGAAAAAAGACTACCTGCCCGATTTTAATCTGGGCGTTTCCTATGGTGCCAGGGCCAACATGCCTTCCGGCGACAGGCGGGCCGACCTGTTAAGTTTTAACCTGAGCATGAATGTACCGATCTTTGCCGCGCAAAAACAAGCCAAGGCGGTAGACCAGCGTAACAGCGAATTAATGCAGGAGAAATACGCCTTGCAGGATCAGTGGAACAAGGTTCGGTCGCAAATTTCGCAAGGTTACAACGATTACCGTCGTGCCAAAGATCAGGTCGAGTTGTTTGAAACCGGCATCGTGCCGCAGGCAAAACAAACCGTTGCCTCGATGCTGGCGGGTTATCAGGTCAACAAAGTTGATTTCCTGAATTTGGTGCGCAGCCAGCTTACCTTGTACGAATACGAAACCCAATATTGGAAAGCCTTTACCGAAGCCAATCAGTCGCTGGCGCAGTTAAATGCGGCTGTTGGCGAGGAGGAAATTTATGAATAAACAGGTATTAATAACAGCGGTGCTGATGCTGGTTTTGGGTGCCGGCGGCGGGTATTGGTTGGCCATGCCAAAAAACAAACAGCCCGATGTCGCCTTAACAGAAGCCAAAAAGCCCTTGTTTTATCGCAATCCGATGAATCCCTCGGTCACCTCCCCGGTACCGGCAAAGGATAACATGGGCATGGATTATGTCCCGGTCTATGCCGAAGACAATAGCCCACCACAACGCCAAATCCTGTTTTACCGGAATTCAATGAACCCTTCGGTCACTTCGCCGGTTCCGGCAAAAGATACGATGGGTATGGATTATCAGCCCGTGTATGCCGACGAGGCTAAAACTGACGAACCGGCAGGCTCCGTCAAAATCGATGCCGTAACCGTGCAAAATATCGGGGTGCGCACCGCTATTGCCAAAAAGAGCATACTTTCGCATACCGTTCGGGCCGTCGGGCGTGTGGCTTATGATGAAGAGCGTATCGTGCGTTTGCATCCCAAAACCGAAGGGTGGATTGAAACCCTGCGGGTCGATAAAACCGGCGAGTGGGTCAAAAAAAATGACGATCTGCTGAGCATTTATTCGCCGCAACTGGTCGCCACTCAACAGGAATATGTACTGGCGTTAAACAATCTTAAGGCGCTGGAAAAAAGCCCTATTGAAGAGATACGCCTGGGGGCGGAGGAGATGGTTGTCAGTTCCCGAGAACGCTTAAAACTGCTGGATGTACCCGAACACCAACTGCATGACCTGGCTAACAGTCATAAAGTCAAAAAAGGCCTGCATATCCATACCCCGGCAGACGGTATCGTGATCAACATCGGCGCTCGCGAAGGGCAGTATGTGACCCCTGAAACCGAACTGTACATGATCGCCGATCTGTCGAAAGTCTGGGTCTATGCCGAAATTTACGAATATGAACTGCCCTGGGTCAAAGTCGGCGACCCGGTCGAAATGCAATTGGCCGGAATTCCTGGGCGGGTCTTCAACGGCCATTTGGCGTTCATTTACCCTTATGCCGAAGCGAAAACCCGAACCATCAAAGTGCGCCTGACCTTTGATAATGCCGAGTTATTGCTAAAGCCGGACTTGTTTGCCGAAGTGACCATCTATGCCGGTAAGCAAATCGATGCGGTGGTAATCCCATCCGAAGCGGTTATCCGTTCCGGTGCAAAAAACCAGGTTTTTGTTGTGCGCGGTTCCGGCAAGTTTGAACCCCGCTTGATTACCACCGGCTTGGCAGCTAATGGCGATATCGCGGTGCTGGATGGACTAAAAGCAGGCGAAGAAGTCGTCACCTCCGCGCAGTTCCTGATCGATTCCGAATCGAAGCTGCATGAGGCTACTTCAAAAATGACGGAGCCATCCACGCCGCAACCGCCGGAGCCGAACCGCTTGATCAAGGAACAAGGAGCGCACCGGCATGACTGATTTTATTATCTACAATCTCACTTTATGCGAGAAGTTTCTATGAAAAAGATTTTATTGGTCGCATTTGGAATCCTTAGCCTCTGTGCTTTAACTGTGATGGGTTTTCTCCAATTCGGAGCGATTGATATGGCTGCCGATAAGCCTCACAGCCCTGCCGTCCACCGCCTCATTGAGTGGGCGCGGGAACAGTCTATTGCACGCAGAGCTGTTGGCATTGTTCCTCCAGCCAACTTATCTGATACTGAACGGATTCGGCGGGGCGCAGGGAACTATGATGCCATGTGTGTGAACTGCCACCTATCACCTAGCATCGAAAACTCCGAAATCAGAAAAGGTCTTTACCCAACCCCACCAAACCTATCAAAATCTACAACTTATGCTGATGCTGAGCGAATGGATGCTCGTAGGTTCTGGATTGTTAAACACGGCATCAAGGCATCTGGTATGCCAGCTTGGTCAAAAGGCGGTATGGGGGATGAGGCAATATGGGATTTGATAGCTTTCATTAAAATCATGCCTAGCCTTTCTGTGGAAAAATATCGCCAGCAGGTTGAGGCTAGTGATGGGCATTCCCATAGTAGTCTGGAGGAACACAAAGCCGAAACGAAAGACGGGTCTAGTACTACACACTCTCACGACACAAAGCCGTATTCACATAAGCAAGGAGCGCATCGACATGACTGATTTCATTATCAACACGTGTTTGAAAGACCGTTTTATGGTGTTGCTCGGTGCTGTTATCCTGGCGCTAGCGGGGCTGTGGTCGTTTAAAAATATGCCGCTGGATGCGATACCGGATTTATCCGATGTGCAGGTCATCGTGTTCACCGATTATGCCGACCAGTCGCCGCAGGTTGTTGAAGACCAGGTCACCTACCCGTTAACCACCGCGATGCTGGCCGTACCTCATGCCAAAGTGGTGCGCGGCTATTCCTTCTTCGGCCTGTCGTTCGTCTATGTCATTTTTGAAGACGGCACCGATATATACTGGGCCAGATCCCGTGTGTTGGAATATCTCAATTACGTTAAAGGCCGGTTGCCGCAGGGCATCACGCCGACACTAGGCCCCGATGCCACCGGCGTAGGCTGGATTTACGAATACGCATTGGTCGATAAAACCGGCAAGCACGATCTGGCCCAGTTGCGCTCTATCCAGGACTGGTATTTGCGCTATCCGCTACAGACCGTTTCCGGCGTGTCCGAAGTGGCTTCCGTAGGCGGTTACGTCAAACAATATCAAGTCGAAGTCGATCCTAATGTGTTGCAAGCCTATCAAATCCCGTTATCCACGGTTATTACCGCGATCAAGCGTTCCAATAATGATGTCGGCGGCCGTCTGTTCGAAATGGGCGAAACCGAATATATGGTCAGGGGCTTGGGCTATATCAAATCCATCGCCGACCTGAAAACCATCCCGGTCGGTGTCGATGCCAACGGCACGCCGATACGCTTGCAGGATGTCGCCCATATCCAGATCGGCCCCGAACTGCGTCGTGGGGTGACCGAGCTGAACGGCGAAGGCGAGGTGGCCGGTGGCGTGGTAATTATGCGCTTTGGCGAAAACGCGTTGGCAACTATTGAAGACGTGCGGAAAAAACTGGATGAATTAAAGAAAGGCTTGCCGGAAGGCGTTGAAATCGTCCCGGTTTACGATCGGGGCAGTTTGATCGAACGCGCGGTAGACACGCTTAATTCCGCGCTGACTCAGGAACTGATCATTGTCTGCGCGTTGGTTGCCTTATTTCTGCTGCATCTGCGCTCATCGCTGGTGATTGTGATTACCTTGCCGTTGGGCATTTTGATGGCCTTCATAGTGATGAAATGGCAAGGCATGAACGCCAATATCATGTCGCTGGGCGGTATCGCGCTGGCGATTGGCGACATGGTTGATGGAGCCGTTGTGATGGTTGAAAATGCCCATAAACATCTTGCCGAAGCGGCGGAGAGAAAACAAGCCAAACTGACTTCAGAGGAACGCTGGCAAGCCATCGGCAACGCGTCTCGTGAAGTCGGTACAGGGCTGTTTTCCTCGCTGTTGGTGATCACTGTTTCATTCCTGCCGATCATCAGCATGGAAGCACAGGAAGGCCGCTTGTTTAGCCCGCTGGCCTATACCAAAACCTATGCGATGGCGGCGGCGGCGATATTGACTATTACGCTGGTACCGGTATTGATGGGTTATTTTGTCCGGGGCAAGATCATTCCCGAGCAAAAAAATCCGATTAACCGGTTCTTGCACTTTATTCACTCGCCGGTTTTGAAGCTGGCGATGCGCTGGCGAGCGCTGACGATCATACTGGCCGCGCTGTTAATGGCATCGACGCTCTACCCCTTGTCCAGGATCGGCAGCGAGTTCATGCCGCCTTTGTATGAAGGGGATCTTTTATACATGCCGACCACTTTCCCAGGCATATCGATCACCAAAGCCAAGGAAGTGTTGCAGCAGACCGACAAGATGCTGAAAACATTTCCTGAAGTACAGCAGGTGTTCGGCAAAATAGGTAGAGCCGAAACAGCAACCGACGCAGCTCCATTGATGATGGTGGAAACCACCGTGCAGCTAAAGCCCCAAGACCAGTGGCCTAATCCCGACAAAACCGCCCGGCAGCTGATGGACGAAATGGACAAGGCGCTTCATTTTCCGGGCATTGCCAACGCCTGGACCATGCCGATTAAAAACCGTATCGATATGCTGGCTACCGGCATCAAAACGCCGGTAGGCATCAAGGTTTCCGGCCCCGATCTGAACGTTTTGCAGACTCTGGCGCTACAAATTGCCGAAGCGATGAAGACCTTGCCGGACACGCTGTCGGCCTACGGTGATCGTGCAGTCGGCGGCTATTTTCTGGATTTCGACATCAACCGGGAAGCGGCCGCGCGTTACGGTTTGACCACCGGCGATGTGCAGGACGTCATTCAAAGCGCCATCGGCGGCATGAATATCACCGAAACCGTTGAAGGACTCGAGCGTTATCCGGTCAACCTACGCTATCCGCGCGACTTGCGCGATAACCTGGAAGCGTTGCGGCGGGTATTGATTCCGACGCCGACCGGCAGCCAAATACCGTTGACTTCAGTGGCGAACATCGACTTCAAACGCGGCACGGATGTGATTAAAACCGAAGATGCAAGGCCCAATGCCTGGATCTATGTGGATCTCAAAACTTCCGATATAGGCGGCTACGTCGAGCAGGCGAAGAAAACATTAGCTGAACGCGTCACGATACCGGCAGGTTACACGGTCACTTGGTCAGGCCAGTTCGAATACATGGAACGCGCGGCAGAACGGTTACGCCTTGTTGTCCCCATCACCTTGCTGCTGATATTTATCCTATTGTATAGCGCATTTCGCAATATCACCGAGCCCACTATCGTCATGCTGGCCATTCCTTTCAGTCTGATCGGCGGTATCTGGTTCGTGTACTGGCTGGGATTCAACCTGTCGATTACAGTGTATGTCGGTCTTATCGCCCTTGCCGGTACGGCTGCCGAAACCGGGGTCATGGTGCTGAGTTTTATCGATATTGAAATTGACAAACTGCGGGAACAAAAACAAGCGCCTTTGACCGGTGACGAAATCAGGGCCGCCACCGAGGCCGCTACAGCCCTGCGGGTGCGGCCGGTAGCGATTACCTCGCTGGCCAACATCGTGGGCTTAATTCCGATTATGTGGGCCACCGGCGCAGGCGCTGATGTTACCCAACGTATCGCCGCCCCGGCGCTGGGCGGGATGGTGACCGTGCTGATATTGAGCTTACTGGTGTTTCCGGTGATTTATAGTCTGGTGTTGCAGTTTCAGGAAAAACACAAGCAAGTAGTGGTTGATGTCGTTCACTAATACTTTATACGAGGTCGAAAACATGAATACATTATTTAGAGGTCGAAAACGTGTTGTTGTATTAATCGCACTTTTATTGCTCATTGTTTCTTCGTGCGCATCACATACTAAAGTCATTAAAAATGTCTACTCGTCACATCCCGGCGGCCAAGGTCATCCTTGGGATAAGGGGCGTTCATTTTAAATAACAGTCATGCCGGGTTTAGTAACTCAGCATTTGCTAAAAAACTGGATTTCATTCTTCACTACACGAACTATAAAGGAGGCAAAACTGATAACAAGCTAATTAACCTGAAAAAACGATGTCACAAAACTATTTTTAAATTATTTTGGAGAAAACCCATGAAAACAAAGTTACTGATTACCTTGCTTTTAACTGTTGGCTTAATGTCCGCTTGCGCCGAAATGAACCCGCATCCGATGGATATGAGCCAAGCTGTACAAAGTGCGTCATCCAAATCCGATCACGAGGCGCTGGCGCAACACTATGAGGAAGCGGCCAAAGCAATGCAGCTTAAGGTTGAGGAGCACAAAAAACTGCTTCGTCAGTACGAAGCAAAAAGCTATCAATACGGCAGGCAGGCACAGGACTTTCAGGCGCATTGCGAAAGGCTGATTAACGACTATGAAAAAGCCGCCGAGGAAAATTTGGAAATGGCGAAGATGCATCGCCAGATGTAACGTTTTACTGCGTCCAGCATATCCTATGAGTTGTCCACTCTGGCTATGCTGGCGCTGCCTTTTGCGTGTTGGGTTAACTTGGTAAGTAATTGTAACGGCTCGCATTCCATTGTCTTGTGCTTACATTAATGACAAATGAAAATAGGCGATTTTATTTACTGGTAACAGCATGAACCTAACAATTGGCAAACTTGCCAAACAAACCGAAGTCACCATCGAAACCGTCCGCTACTATCAACGCATTGGTTTACTGACGGAACCGGAGAAGCCCGATAGCGGTTATCGATGTTATTCAGCTGATGCGGTTGCCCGAATCCGCTCTATCAAACGCGCGCAACAAGCCGGGTTTACCTTGAAGGAAATTGCCACATTGTTATCACTCGATGGGGAGCATTGTGCCGATGTACGGCAATTCGCCGAACAAAAATTCCGGCAGATCGATCAACAAATCGAGGACTTAACGGCTCTCCGTCAGGTATTGGCAACCCTGATCAACGGCTGTCAGCAGACGGTTTCATCAGAACGTTGCGCCATTCTCGATGCCTTTAGCGATGACGCATCAACCAAACCCTGATTGTTAATAAAGATGTCGCTGGTCGCTTGACTCTGTTCTAAACACCAGGGTTTAGACTTCTTGCCAATATCGGTACTTGTTTGGTTAGGAGATTCTCATGAAAACAGACCCTGAAACACCCATTAACACCCCGTCATGGCTAGGTATCGGTGCTGTATTGGCAGCTATAGGTGCTTCCGCGTGCTGTGTCGGGCCTTTTTTGCTTTTATCTTTAGGCATTGGCGGGGCCTGGATGAGCACGCTTACCGCAATGGAATCAGTCCGTCCATTTTTCATCATGTTGACCCTGTTTTTTATAGCGCTAGGGTATCGAAAACTCTATTTAAGGCCCTATCTCTGTGAAGAAGGTGAAATTTGTGCCATATCCGACATTCAACGCCGACAACGCCTGATGTTTTGGCTTGGCTCCTTGTTCATTTTGATACTGCTCGCCTTTCCCTGGTTAGCTCCATTTTTCATGGCTTGAGAGGACTCCGATATGTCAATTAAAACCGGTTTATTAATTGTAAGCTTGTTGTCAAACATTCTGTGGATACCGGCGTCCCATGCCGAAGCGACCGTTGAACAGCCAAACCGGCAGCAAACGGTGACGCTGAATATACAAAACATGACCTGCCCGATGTGTACATTCACGATCAAAAAAGCCTTGCAGAAAGTCGATGGCGTACAACAGGCGACTGTCGATTACGATGCCAAAACTGCGACAGTCACTTTCGATGTCCAAAAAACCCATAGTTCGGCGTTAATCAAAGCCACGACGGATGCCGGTTATCCGGCAACCATTGCCGACCCGGTTTCTCAATAAAGCGAAGGATACGTTTATGTCTGATTGCTGCTGTTCGAATGCCTCTGCAAAAACCAGGGAGGTTTGCCCTGAGTGCGGTTCTGCTTGTATCAGTGTCGGAAGACGTACACTGTACCATCAGGTTCGGTTTCCTGAGAATCTGACTATTACCGCTGACAGCTATTATTACTGCCCATCCAAACAATGCGCAGTCGGTTACTTTTCCAGCTATGGAAACGCTGTTCCCAAACAGTATTTAAGAAGCTATTCAGAGATTCAGGAAGACAAACTTTGTTATTGCTTCGATATTGATGCCGATCAGTATTCATCAGCGTTAAAAACCAACCGTGCAGAACCGATCAAAGATTTTGTCATACAACGAACAAAATCAGGCGAATGTGCTTGCGAAATTAGAAACCCGTCAGGCCAATGCTGTTTGGCAAATTTTAAGTATTTGGAAAAGAATCAGTCTCAGTAGCTGAGCGACGCCCGCATATGAGTGTCCGCAATGCGGCCGATTGCCGTCATGTATCGGAAAGCAAAAAATACACAGTCCCATTCAAAACCATTGCATCATTTAGGTATAAGATAGAAGCGAAGCAAGATGATGAAGGAAGCGTATCAAGCTTACACTCAACCTTTAATCTTTTTCAGGAGAATCAAATGGCTGATTGCTGCAACGACAAGGCTTGCGAGATTGAGACGCTTCGTAATCGCCAAAGCTCGACTCTTAAGATAGTACTGGGTATTAATACTGTCATGTTCATTGTAGAGCTCACAGCGGGACTGATCGGTGGTTCTGTCTCACTGGTAGCGGATTCGCTGGATATGCTTGGCGATGCCCTGGTGTACGGTTTCAGTATTTACGTCGTTGCGCGCGGTGCAAGAATGAAAGCCAATGCAGCCCTATTCAAAGGCGGCATCATGGCGACCTTTGGTTTTTTCGCTCTTGGGCAGGCCGTTTACAAGATTGTCTTTCCTGAGGTTCCAATATTCGAGGCTATCGGTGCAATTGGCCTACTGGCGCTTGCAGCCAATAGTATTTGTTTGGCTTTGCTCTGGCGGCATCGAGCTGATGACATAAATATGAGTTCAGTTTGGTTGTGTTCGCGCAACGATATTATTGCGAATGTCTCAATATTGTTTGCCGCCGCAGGGGTATGGTTTACCCATACAGGTTGGCCCGATATTCTAGTCGGTTTGTCAATTGCCGCTCTCTTTCTACGGTCAGCGCTATTTGTATTGCGTGGGGCCATTGCGGAGCTTCGAGCAACCAATGCCTAATATTTCCATCAACTCGGACAGATGAGATGAGAGTCACAGAAAAATCCATTTCCAGTTATCCATGGTACCTTCGTCCATTCTTTTGGAATCAAAAAAGAAAATACGGACAAATCCTTAAACCTGCGTTGATTTGGGCCAGAGTCCCTAGCTTGTTTGCAGCAATAGCCATACTCTATGGGGTGCTGGATAGAAAAAGCAGTCCCATCGATCCGGTCCTGCGCTCCTTGATTACGGTGCGAGTCTCGCAAATAAACGGCTGCCGTTTTTGTATCGATATAAACTCCGCCGTGTTGGCAAAAAGAACAGGTTCCATGAACAAGGTGAAGGCCCTCGAACGATGGCAATCAAGCGAATTGTTCGATAACAAAGAAAGGCTAGTCCTGGAATATGCCGAGGCGGTGACGTATACCGACCGGCAGGTTGATGATGATTTATCTCAGCGCCTGCATGAATACTTTAACGACGATGAAATAGTCGAACTCACTGGGCTTATTGTCTTCCAGAATTTATCCAGCAAATTTAACAGCGCCCTGGATTTACCAGCACAAGGATTTTGCCGTCTGCCGAAAAATAAAGATCGCAATATCGATGAACAGTAGGATCGATTCGAGAACAGCGCTTGCTGCGAATCAGTTTATTCACCGGAAAATCCTGCTCCGGCTGTTTCTGGGCTGGCTGTTCCTCAGCGTAGCGGTCGGCGGCGGCGTTTTATGGCTGGAGGTCAATCGCATCCGGCAGTTCGTGCATGAACTCGCGCTCAGGGAATCCGCGACTTTCAGCGGGGAGTCCGCCCATAATTTGGAGCAGTTGGATTCAGCAGCTCGCCAACATCTGGCAGAGTTGGCACGACAACTGGTCAACCAACATTTCCTGGTCGTCGAGCTGTACGACCGCAACAAACAACTCCAGCTTGAAGCCATTCGACCTGGGCAGGAGATCGCCGAACAGGGTATTGATCGCTATCGCCATCGATTTCCGCAGGCGGGTGAATTTTCCCATGAGTTTCACTTCATTCGTGGTGGGTTGCTGCTGGTCATCCTGGTTCCGTTGAAAGGCGTCCAGGATTCGCCGACCGGTTATTTCGAAGGCATCTATCAGGTTGATAGGCAGACCCTCAACTCGATTAAGGATGACCTGCTGCGCACACTGCTGTTTGTCAGCCTAGGCATCACGTTCACCACCTTCCTGATGTATCCGATCATCTTGACGCTCAACCGGGGACTGATCAAATTGTCCGGCGATTTGCTAAAGGGCAACCTGGAATTGATGAATGTGCTCGGTTGCGCGATTGCCGAACGCGACTCCGATACCAATAGCCATAACTACCGGGTAACCTTCTATGCGCTACGGCTTGGCGAAGCGATTGGGCTTTCTCGCAAGAACATCCACGACCTGATTGCCGGTGCTTTTTTGCATGATGTCGGCAAGATCGGCATCCGCGATCCGATCTTGCTGAAACCGGGAAAACTGACGCCGGAAGAGTTCGAGGTCATGAAAACGCACGTATCGCTGGGCGTGGATATTCTGAGCAAATCGAGTTGGTTAAGCGGCGCCAGGGACGTCGTCGAATTCCATCATGAGAAATACGACGGTACGGGTTATCCGCAGGGACTCAAGGCTGAAGCGATTCCGTTGAATGCGCGGATATTCGCTATCGTGGATGTATTCGACGCCCTGACTTCCAAGCGCCCGTATAAGGAGTCGTGGACAATGCCGGAAGCCATCGCCATGCTCGAACGGGACAGCGGCAGTCATTTCGATCCTCAGTTGGTGAAAAGTTTTGTGATGCTCGCCCCCGATCTTTATCAGAAGATCAGCGGCATTGAAGCGCATCGGCTGGAGGTGATGCTACAACACAGCATAGCCCGCTATTTTTTGGCCGCTAGTTAATGGGAGAAACACCACTATGAACGCATGGCACAAGCTATCGATTACCGAAGCCGTAAGCCTTCTCACGACCGATGTGGAGCAGGGTCTTTCTGCCAATGAAGCGAAAAAACGGCTCACCCGGTATGGGCAAAATAAACTACGCAAGGGCAAACGATTTTCGGCCTTGGTCATTTTTGTAAACCAGTTTAAAAGTCTGGTTATCTGGGTGTTGATTGGCGCAGCGGCGGTTTCCGCTGCACTGGGCGAAACTGTAGACGGCATTGCCATTATTGCCATCGTTATTTTGAATGCGATAATCGGCTTCCTTCAGGAATATCGCGCTGAGAAGGCGGCGGCGGCATTAAGTCGTTTGACAGCGCCCCATTGCCGTGTGGTGCGCGGCGGTCATAGCCTGGTGGTTACTGCTATAGAAATCGTTCCAGGCGATATCCTGTTGCTGGAAGGCGGGGATCTGGTCGCTGCGGACGCTCGCCTGATCCAAACATCCATCCTTCGTATCAACGAAGCGCCGCTGACCGGCGAATCGCAAGCGGTAGGAAAATCCACAGACAGACTGCCTCAAGAAACGCCTCTGGCGGAGCGGAACAACATGGTCTTTCTCGGTACCAGCGTAACGGGGGGAACCGGTCGCGCTTTGGTGGTTAATACCGGTATGGAGACGGAACTCGGCCATATCGCCACGCTTCTGGACACCGCCGAAAGCGGAGAAACCCCGTTGCAACGCCAACTTGAACGGGCAGGACGCCTGCTGTTGATGGCCTGTTTCGGTATAGTGACATTGATTTTCGGCCTGGGATTATTACGCGGAATTACGCCGTTTGAGCTGTTCTTGAGCTCGGTGAGTCTTGCGGTAGCGGCTATCCCGGAAGGTCTGCCTGCGGTGGTGACTATTGCGCTCGCGCTGGGTGTGCAACGCATGGTGCAGCGTCATGCCTTGGTGCGGCGTTTGGCCTCGGTTGAAACGCTAGGCCGTGCTCAGGTTATCTGCACGGACAAGACCGGCACACTGACGATGGGTGAAATGACCGCCCGCAAGTTGATCACTTCAAACAGCTTGTATCGCGTCACCGGCGAAGGTTACGCCACGGAAGGCGCATTCTTTTCCGGCAATGTGGAAAGCCTGCCATCAGAAAGTCCTGAACTCCTGGCCTTGTTACGTGCGTCGGTCGCCTGTAACGATGCCGAACTGGCCCTAATCGATAACCGGCCAGTAGTCATCGGCGATCCTACTGAAGGAGCGCTGCTCGTGGTTGCCGCAAAAGGCGGTATAACCCGTGGGGTCTTCGAAACTGAAATGCCGCGCTTGGCTACGGTGCCTTTCGATTCCGACCGCAAACGTATGACGGTCATCCGTCGACGGGAAAACTATACTTGGGCATTCGTCAAAGGTGCGCCCGAAGTTATTCTCAGCCGTTGCGCCCTGATCCGAACCGATCAGGGTGTAAGAGAATTGACCGAGAATGACCGTAGTCGAATGCTACAAGCCAATGCCTTACTGGCGCACGATGCCCTGCGTGTGCTTGCCGTGGCCGAGCGCCCCTTGGACAATTTCAGTATTGAAGAAGGCAGGGCTGTGAACGATATCGAGATCGAGAAGGAGCTTACTTTTTTGGGGCTTGTAGGCTTACAGGACCCGCCCCGAGGCGAGGCGAGGGAGGCTGTGGGCAAGTGCAAACGGGCCGGAATCAAAACCGTGATGATCACCGGCGACCACCCTGATACTGCACGGGCAATAGGTCTTGAATTGGGTATTCTGGGCAAGGGCGACGAAGTTCTCGTAGGAGCCGAGCTTGACCGCCTGGACGACGAAGCGCTGAAGCAACGTGTATCGCAAGTTTCCGTTTATGCGCGCGTTACCGCCGAGCACAAGCTCCGCATTGTCCGCGCATGGAAAGCGCAGGGCGCAGTAGTGGCAATGACCGGGGACGGGGTGAACGATGCGCCTGCGATCAAAGAGGCGTCCATCGGTATCGCCATGGGCATTACCGGCACCGAGGTGACCAAGGAAGCTGCGGATATGATTGTTACGGATGACAACTTTGCTTCCATTGTCGCGGCGGTAGAGGAAGGGCGGGGCATCTATGACAATATCGCCAAAACCTTGGCCTATCTGTTGGGTAGCAGTACCGGCGAATTGATCGTGATGCTGGCCGCGGTTCTGCTCGGCTGGCCGCTGCCGCTTTTGCCGCTGCATCTTCTGTGGATCAACCTGGTGACAGACGGCTTTGCCGCGCTGGCCCTCTCGACCGATCCGATTGATCCCGACGTATTGAACCGTCCGCCGCGACATTCCCAGTCAGCGCTGCTCAACCGGAATTTGCTCAAACTAACCCTGTTCACCGGTTTGCTGGCGGCCAGTGTCACTCTCGGGGTGTTTGCTTACGAACTCTATATCATCGGCAGCGGTCTTGAACATGCCCGTGATGCCGCCTTTACCGCCCTGGTGATCACCGGATTGCTGCGCTCTTTCGGCGCACGGAGTGAGCAACGCACTCTTTGGCAGATAGGCCTGTTTTCCAACCTGCGCTTGTTCCTAGTTGTGGCGGTGAGCTTCACCTTGCAGTTGGCGATACACCATGTCCCCATGCTGCAAACGCTGTTCCGGATTGAGCCGGTTTCTCTACATCAGTGCGTGGCGTGGATTGGCGTTGGATTCATACCGTTGATTGTCCTAGAACTAAGAAAAATAATTCTTTACTCCAAAGCCCAGGGGAATTGAAATAATCCTTGTATAATTCATCATTTACATATTTACTCAAATAAATTAAACTTTAAAAAAATAAACGAGTAATTGATATTTTAAGTAAATGAGTAAAATTATTGCTGTGCTAAATCAGAAGGGTGGGGCCGGTAAAACCACGCTTTCAACTAATCTGGCTCGTGCTTTGCAATTGGGCGGCGACAGGGTGTTATTGGTAGACTCCGATCCGCAGGGCAGCGCCAGGGATTGGAACGCGGCCGGGGATGGTAATCTGTTACCGGTTATTGGCCTGGATAGACCGACTTTGGCTAAAGACATTCTATCTATCGTTGATAATCAGGATTGGCTGGTTATTGATGGTGCGCCGCAAATTGCCGAGCTGGCCGTTGCCGCGATCAAATGTGCCGATGTTATTTTGATACCGGTACAACCTTCACCTTATGACGTTTGGGCTTGCGAGGATTTGGTTGACATCATCAAGACCCGCCAGGAAGTCACCAACGGCAAACCTAAAGCGGCATTTATCATCAGCCGGGTGATTAAAAACACCCAGTTAAGTAAAGAGATTGGCGAAGCATTGGAAGGCTACGGCCTGCCGGTGTTTAAGCATTTCACCTCACAACGCGTTATCTATCCTAAAACTGCATCCACCGGATCAACGGTATTGGATGCGGATGAATCCGGAGAAGCGGCGGCGGAAATTCGCGCGATTGCCCAAGAATTAAAGGAGTTTTTGTAAATGGCACTGAAAGCAGGCAAACCCACTACCGCTAAAAGCCAAAAAGATTTAGCGATGGAAGCGGTAAAAAATACCGATGATGAGCAGGAGATAAGCAAAGCCAAGACGCAGCGTTTTAATGTGGATATTCCGGAAACGTTGCATCGAGCGATAAAAATGCAAGCGGCCAAAGAAGGGATTAAGCTGAATGTCTTAACGGCTAAGCTATTTGAGGAGTATTTAAGTAAAGTATCAAAAGAGTAAATAAGTAAAAATTTAATTACTCGTTGAAATTTAAAATTGTTTTTAATTTGCATGAACCGTGTAGCACACGAACACAACACCCAATGTAAGTTGTTTTTAATCAAGTATGTATAAAAGAGTAAATACTTAAACAAGTATTTACTCTTTTGAAATTTTATATATTTACTCAACCTTACGATTTACCGCGTTCAGGGCCACTTTTGCGCACCGTGTAGCAATCGCAAAATCTGAACAAACTCACCTTTAATTCGGTAAACCGCAATAAAAGACGTGCGATTTATTACCAGTTCGCGCGTACCTTTTACACGTCCTGGACGACCAAGTTTTGGATATTCGGCCAACCGGTCAATCTGTTCTTCGATCTCGTCGAGTTGGTTTAGTGCTGCGGTCAAGTTGTCCTGGGCTATGTATTCAATTGCGTTTTCTCGATCATTTTCAGCTCTATCTGTCCATTGCACCTGCATTATTCGGTTTTCCCGATACGGGCCAAGAGGTTTTCACGCTGCCGCTGCATATTGGTTTTAGCAATGTCGTGGGGTATCCATACCGTATTGGGGTCGTCAGCCTCTTTTAATGCCAATTCGACTTGTTCCCGGAACCATTTGTCATGGGAGGCCGCTTCGTGGGCGAACTTCATCGCTTCAGCCCGATCTGGCCGACTATAAGTTTGAACGTTGGCTTGGTCGTATTGTGCCGTATCTACGTCGAACCGGCTGATGCCGATTTCTTTGAGGTAGGCGGCCAGGGTTTCAAGTTTTTTAAAGGTGCGAATTTTTTTGCTGCGGCTGGCTGCTAAAGGGCGTTCAAGTATTTCGTCTTTGATGAGAATGCTCCAGCCGCCAATTTGGCCGATAACGTGAGCGGTGTTAACGGCACCGGCTTCAACTAGCCTGGATAAGGTGTTGTGGTCGATGGTTTCGGTGCTCATACAGCTCTACCTGCGTGGTTTTTGATTAAAGAATGTTACTTATCATACGCAATCTATTATTGATTGCAAGAATGTAGATTAAAGACTTTCCTCAACTTCGATAACCTGTTAACCGCTTTTAACGAGTAGCGTAGCAAAGCTAGCGGCTCAGTTTGCAGAAGTTGCAGATGAAGAGTTTTTATCAAAATAGCGGCGCAGCCTCCTTATTGGGCGATAGCCCTTTTAAAAAAAGGCGGCGTAGCCTCCTTTTTCTGTTCTGAAAAATAAACTGTTTTTAGTTCCGCCACTTAACAGACTTATTCCCGACACTTAACTTTAAATCCGGAAGGCGGTCTGAAGTATTACCGACACTTATTTTTTTGCCAGCGCCGGAAATTCCTGTTTTCTTGGTCGGCGCTTAAATCGCGGGGGATTTTTACGGGAAATTGTCGGCACGAGACCGGTTTATTGCGGGGGATGTGGTGTTTTTCTGGGTGTTATCGGGTGATCGGCAATAGGTTACCCTACCGGTGCTTTGCCGGTGTGCTGAAATGCCCTTCGACAGGCTCAGGGCGAACGGGGAGGGGGATTAACAGAGTGTTTAACTGGTATCGGGGTTTAAAATCTTTCTCGCACCTGTGAAAAATGCCGATACCGGCGACATTTCCCCTTTACGCTGCACTGTGTCCGCTGCCGGGTCTGCTGATGCTGGGTTGCCGTTGTTGATGGCATTTAGGCCCATTTGTATGTTGGCCAGCTTTTTTCTGTCTTGTTTAAGGTTTTTCTTTTTCCGTCTTTCTATGGCTCTTTGCTGTTCATGTCTCAACCAATCATGGAAGCCCAGGGCGGTGAAAAGATGTTTGCTGACGGTGCGTATTGCGGCAATGCCTTCGTAGATTATGTCGCTAATTTTTGTGCAAATGGGATGCACTGTTATGATTCCGGCTGCTTTAAGGTCATGTATTGCCCGTTCTGCCCGCCTTTCGCCTAGTCCTGATTTCTCGGCGAGAAACGGCATGGTAAGACCGGCCATGCTGCCATCTGCCTGGGGGATACCGACGCGTAGCGTCACGAGATCGGTGTAATGCAGGATGCAGCCAAGAATAGCAATGCAGCCTTCGCGGCGTTCGCTGCGTTGTTGTCGATCGGATTCGTTGGCCGCGTTCAATAACGGCAAGGTGCCGGGATCTTGGTAAAATTTCTGGATAGCGATGATAATCTTCCGCAAAATTTGCGGCCGGTTAGCATGGTTTTCGGGGGGGGTAAAATGACGCGGCGTTTCTGGACAGTGTCCACAATTATTTCCGCTGTTATTTTTCTTGTTTTCTGAATTTGTGGTATTATTATGCATTGTCTCCCTGCTCTAACAGGGTTGATAAAAGGAACAAGTCCCGGTGTTATCCTTGAGTGGTATCAGGGTTGATAACCGGAACGAAGCCCGACTCTTGCAGGAGTTGGGCTTTTTTTTGTTCAACTTTCTATAAAAAGCGCAATGATAACTTAATTTTAGGTATTAGAACGTATTTTTTGTCACAATCCGGTAACTTCTCAGGATTCAACAGAAGGACCACCCATCATTTACCAGCCGGTAATTTCCGTTTTTTGTCCGCTTCAGGCAATAAATCCACCACAGAACATCCTAACGCGGCGGCAATGCCGCGCAGTGTGTCTATTTTGGCATTATCTTCGCCCTTTTCGATCCGGCTGATCATGGCCTGGGTCACGATGCCCGATTTTTCGGCCAATTCTGCTTGAGTCCAGCGCTTAGCCTCGCGGCGCTGCTTGATGTTTGCGGCAATGCTCATTTTTGCCCTTGCTCTCTTTTCCTCAGCATGGCTTCAATCTTGGTGCGCTTGGTCTTGGCCAGCCCTTCATCCTTTAGTGCGGCCCGCAAGGTGGCGGCGTTGGCTGTTTCCAGATGGTGTTTAAAATTAACATCCTCGCGGCTGGTATGACTGAGCCATTCCAGCGACTCTTTGTCTACCACTTCCGGTTCTGCCAAAGCCGGTGCCAAGCCTATTTTATCGACTACTATTTTTAACATCTCGCGCATTTCCTGGCGGTCTGCCCTGATTGCGGTTATTTCGTTTGCCGTTGCCTGGGCGTGAGCGGCGGCGCTGGCTTCTATGTCTGCGATGCGGCGTTCGCTGGCTTCCAGTTCCGCCGTTTGTTTCGATACAACCGCCCGTAATGCGTTAGCGTCTGTTTCCGCCTGATGGCGGGCTGCTTGTTCGCCGGTCAGTAGGCTGGTGAGCTGCTCAACCCTGGCTTGCAGTTCAGCTTTCGCCGCTTCGGCGGTTTCGGCCCGGTGCGTGGCATTGGCGGTCGCAAGGGTTTGTTCGTTTAGCTCGGCTTGAAGTCGGGCGATTTCGGTTGCGCCGGCTGCCAGTTGTTGGGCTTTGTCGTCGACGTCGGCCAACGCACTATCACGCTCTGCCTTGACTTGCTCCAGTTCTTCAGCGGTGGTTTGCAGTTCCGTCAGGGTGTCGTCCCGTTCACCCTGGGCCTCGGCCACGCGGGCATTAGTAGCCAGCGCTAACTGGTCGAGTTCCGATTTTGTCTCGGCAAGGGCCGCATCCCACAACTGAGCCGCCGCCCCGTGCAGCACGTCAATGATGGCGGCCGGTAACGGCGCCCGCTCAACAGGTTGGGCCACTTGCAAAACCTGGCTCTCTTTCCAACGGCGCAGCGCTTGACTGATGGTCGTCATCGATCCGCCGCCAATGGCCGACCAGATCGCCCGGTTGGTGACTTTCTCACCGTTCGCCGCCAGCCGGTCGGCAACCTCAAAAATCATATCGTCTGTAACAACTCGTTCAATGCCCATAAACCCGCCTTTTTTGTTATGATAACGTTATTAATGTTATGATAACGTTATCATAACAATTTTACAAGTTAAAGACGCGGGCGACTTCGCCCGCGTCTGCGTTACTTTAGATCACCCAGCCAACCGGGCCATTTCCACGCCAAGCGACCAAAGCGCGCGGTTCAGCCGTATATTTTCACTAACCCCGGTGACTTGACGCGTGGACATTCTGCCGCCGTTCCGGTTGATGCCGCGTACCCCGCCTTGAATCATATTTTCCTGAACCCGGTTTAAGGTATGCCAAAGATCGTCGCCCCGATCACTGGAACGGCGGGCGGCATTCAGCTTGTACGCTTCTATGGGTACGTTTTCATCGGGATCGTAGCGAAGTTGCAGCGCGGCATTGGCAAAGGCGTTTTGTTGCCCTGGGCTTAATACGACACTTTGCATTAAGTCCTTTGCTGAATCGACCTGTTCGAATTCATCAACGATGTGATAAGCGCCCTCGATGACATTGGTTAAAACATCGCCGGAATGCCGGATACGAAAATCTTCGATCTCTGAACCGCAGATCAAGCCATTGTGACAAACAAAACGGAAGCAACCGGCCAGCATTTGATAGCTGCTGGTGCCGTCATGGGAATTAACCAGGATGATTTCGTTAGCCGTATCGCCGATTATCTGGTTCTGATGACGAAAGCGGATCATGTGCTTGGTAAATTCCGATTTACCCTCGATGCGTGAACGTGCCTGACAAGCCATGAACGGTTGGAACCCTTCACCGCGCAGGCCATTAACAACCTCGCAAGTCGGGATATACGCATAGCGGGCGGAACGCGAATTGTGCGGCGCATCGGCGAAGACCGAAGGCGCAGCGCTAAAGATTTGCTCGTCCGACAGCGGACTGTCTGAACGCACCAACCCGGAAATATTTTTGAATGATGTGGCTAACTTTGCCATGATAGTGACTCCTACTAAGTAAGCCCTGCAAGGTGGACTAGACCGAAACAGGGCAAAGGTTAATTAAAGAACCGACCGAAACGGTGGGACAAGCAGCCGGCGGATTTAAACCCGCCGGCTTTTTGTCATATTAATTATAACTTAACTCATAAATAATAACAATAACATATTGATATTTATATGTTATTTAATTTTGACAACGCAACGCACCGCCGCAGGACGCGGCGGAAGGCCCGCTGGGAGCGGGCAACAGGGACGGGCAGGGACAGCCAAAACCACAACCTAAAAAAAGAAAAAAACTTAAAAAAGAAAAAACGCCTGCAAAACCAAACCCGCTCTTTCAAAAATCAATGTGGAGAGTGCTTAGTGCGCTTTATTGAGCGATAGCGAGATTAGGCGCACTTGGCACTACTACATTGATTTTTGAAAGAGCGGGTTTACCCTTTTGCGTTTTTTATTTTTGTTTTTTAACCGTTGTCTGAGCTGTAGGCGCAGCCGGAAGCGAGTTTTGAATTTAAGCGCGTAGCACAACCGCCAAGCGGAAAAACAATAACAATGCTGTACCGTTGTTGTTTTTCCGCTTGGCGCCAAACACTGCGTAGCTACATTGGAGCAATAAAACCAGGCTGTTGATCTTGGGGCGGAAGATTGGCGTTGGTATGCCCGGTTCTAAAGTTGCGTGGTTGGATTTGCCTGGGTAAGCCGGTGCTTTTTTCATGAGAGAATCTTTAGGGGACTGCGGGTTAATTTCTCTTCATCTTCAATATCAAGCGTGGTGGCCGGCGACGACATCCGACTGCCAAAAGCCCCTTTACGAATACCACGGCCGCAAAAGCGTGGCCAATGTGTTTTGGAAAAGAAGAACCTTACAAGCGGAAACTTGGGGGCTTTTGGTGGGCGGGGGAGGCGGCGGCCATCGAACAGCGTGCTACGCACACCGCAAGGAGCGGAAGCGGAAGCTGAGCGATTCAAAAACAAGACATGGCAAATGGGGTTTGGGGCAGCGCCCCATTTAAAAAACGCGCAGCACCTTTGGCTGAGTTGTAGGCGCAGCCGGAAACGAGTTCCGATAAATTCGGGGCCATGCAAAATAAGTGACATTTTGCATAATGTGAATTATGCGTAGTGTGGGCTGCATGCTGTTCGCGGCCCGCACTACGCATAATCCCCTACGTTATGTATATTGGCACGTTTTTGCTTGGCCCCGCACCTTTGCTTGAGCTGTAGGCACAGCCGGAAGTGAGTTATCACTTCAGCGCGTAGCACAACCGCCAAGCGGAAAAACATCAGTGACGCTGTTCCGCTGTTGTTTTTTTGCTTGGCGTCGAAAAACTGCGTAGCCACATTAGCGTAACAAAATCAGGTTGCGCTGCTTTATCAGCATCCTGATTTTGTTACGCTCCAAACAACGCTTTTAAAGCTTTTCGGGCGGAAGGCAAACCCTGATATTCACCGGTCTAAAGTTGCGTGGTTGGATTGGTTCCGGTAATGACAAGGCTATTTCATGCGGGGACATTGAGACTGGTAAGGATTAATGTCCATGTTTTTGATTGATAACATAGGCGGAAGATCGAACAGAGTCGGCAGGAATACTATTAATGCGCATGGCCGGCAATGCCGAATACAACAACAGAACGCCGGCATTCAAAACAACCGGATGAATTCCCGGACAACGCTGAGGTCGGCCAAGTCCCGAGCTTCGGAGTAGAACAAGCCTGATCGATGCCAGGGGAGTCGAGGCGGCACTCACACGGACGTGTGTGCCGCGCAACCAGGGATGGCTTTGTTTGCCCTCTGGCCGCCAACGGATTGAGCAAGTCGGGAGGGAGTGTTTAAAAGCAGACAGGGACGTTTGCTTTTAAGCCGACCGGACGATTTGCGGATTAGCGCCGGAGAACGATTGAGTTTAATGATGCGCGATGTATACCCTACCCGGCTGTTGATTTTTCGGCAAAGAAGACGGGGAATTTTAAAATAAAGAAGGTAAAACAACCGTAATGATGAGGAAATTCAATGTACGTGATTTCTTACGTTAGAATAATTTTTGATTTTTAGAGAATAGTGATACTTTGCCAAATGATTAGAAAAAGTGCGCGATGCACACCCTACCCGGCTTTGGAATTATCTATGTATAAATCACTTTTTATTGCTACTATCTTAGTTTTTCTTGGCTATTCAATAGTTACCTACGCAGAATCATTTACCATTTGCAAAGGGGAAAATAGGACGAACTGCCCAAGTTCAGTAAATTTCGTTATCCCCTGCAATGAAAGCGAAACACCAGTAATTGAAAATGAGTGCACTGTAACAGAGAATGCAACACCGCGAGTTCTACCATACAAAAAATTAGAATTGTCCGTTACAAATGGAGATAAATGTGGCTACACCGTTTGGAAAGCTGAGTGCCACCCCATGCCCGTGAAAACATTTACTATTTGCAAAGGGGAAAATAAAGCGAGTTGCCCAAGTTCAGTAAATTTCGTTATCCCCTGCAATGAAAGCGAAACACCAGTAATTGAAAATGAGTGCACTGTAACAGAGAATGCAACACCGCGAGTTCTACTATACAAAAAATCAGAGTTGGCCGTTACAAATGGAGATAAATGTGGCTACACCGTTTGGAAAGCTGAGTGCATAAATTTAAATTATTAGACAAAACGACACGGACTGTCTAATGTTCTAATCTACTATTTTTATAACCCTCGGTTCGCTCATTTTTTATTAAGTTTAATAAAAAATGAGCGAACCGAGGGTTATAGAATAGCTATTGACCAAAAACCAACCAATCTAACCCAAAGCCACGAATACCGGATGAGCTAGCGTTAAATTCAGTCCTTTTTAACAGCCTTATCCACAGTTTTTGTGGATTTCTTAGCCTTCAGCGGTTTGTCGCTCTTGATGAATCGACTTAGGCCGTTATTTTCCATCCAGGCGTATAAAGTGGTCGGCGAGCAGTCCATAATCCGGGCGATGCTGGTCTTATGCACGTCTTTTTTCAGTAAGTCGCAGATTTCGTCCTTCCTTTTATCCAATTTTTTTTCCGCGCTCACCCCGCCTTTTGGCCGACCCAGCGGCAACCCTGCGGCTTTGCGCTTGGCCAAGGCTTCGGTAGTCCGGGCGCTGATGAACTCGCGCTCTATTTCGGCGGCCAGACCCAGCACCACGGCGGTTATTTTCGAATTCAGGGAGCCATCCATGACCATGTTGGATTTGGCGACATGGACGATGATTTCTTTTTGTGCCGCTTCCTGGAGAATTTCGAGCACCTGCAAAGTCGATCTGGCCAGCCGGGATATTTCAGCGACCAATAACACGTCACCGGCTTTGGCCTGCTCGAACAGTTTGCCCAAGTCACGCTCCCGCCAATTTTTTTTGCCGGTAACGGTGTCGTCAATAAAGGTCAACGGTTCCAGGTTGTTTTTCTGGGCGTAGGCAATGACACCGTGGCGCTGGTTGTCCAAATCTTGTTTGTCGGTACTGACGCGGATATAGGCATATGTTGACGCGGTCACGGTTTTTCTCCATATTCTGTTTTAGGATTCTATCCACTTTAAACGGTCGTTTAAAGTGGATAACACGATTTTTAGGCCCTTTCCCCTGTATTCTCCATAGCTTTGAATGAAAACGCGACGAAAACGTGACGTTTTTTGAGGTGATTACTATGCGGTTTTTGACGATAAAAAAACACCAACGGCCCCGCAAAGATGGCAAGCCACACGCCCAAGCCTTCGTGGTAACCAAAACCAGGAAATACGGTCAGGTCATCGAACAGAAAGGTATTTCGATCAAAAAGCCGGTGCTTATCACCGGCGCTCACGCCAGCGGCAAGAGTTATTGGCTGGATCGGCTCAGGAAGGATGCTGCGCGACTCTGGGCCAGCAAAGCGGAAATCGAACCCTTATACCTGGCCGCCGTCCGTCCCTTGTCCGCCTGGACGGATACTAAAGACTTGGCGTTATGGTGGGCCGCCCGAGAAAATCCGGACGAAGATCGGCATTGGACTAAACTGAAAGCCTGGGAACGCCAAGATGCGCTACCCTTGTATCTGGCCGAAACCGGGGCCGTGCTGTTTGTCGATGATGCCCATCTCTTAAGCGGGCGTAAGCTAAAGATTACCCAGGAGTGTGTGCGGGCGGCCAAGGTCTGGGTGATGGCCGCCACCGATGAAGGCCGGCTTTCGCCCGGTCTTCGAAAAGACGTATTGGCGGCTGAACCGCAAACCTACCGCCTGGATTCCGAAGTCGCCTATGATGCCACCTTCGCGATTATGTGGGTGCTGATCGCCGCCTGCACCACCATGGGTTATTGGGAGTTGGCCATCGTGCTGGGCGGTTTAAAAATGTTCGCCGGGGGGAGCCGTGCCGCTAAACAAAATTAAAATGCTGTTGGCCTGGGTTTGTTGCTGTTACTTTGTAGGCGTAGCTCAAGCCCTAGATATTAAGCCGCCGTTAATCATTGATGAACCGGCGCCGGTACCGGAACAAGCCAAGCCGCCGCCCGACATCAAACCCTATGAAATCCCGACCATGCGCGGCAATAAGCGCGATTTTCATCACACCCCACCGATAAAACTTGCCCCGGTCATCGATGCCGATGCCGTGTTTAAAATGATCGTGAATTGTTTTCCGGAAAGACCGGATTGGGGACTGGAAGTTAAAGCCGTTTCCGGTGCGCGCTATGCCGATAATGGCGGCATCAGCACCTTCGATACCGCCGGGCTGTCCAAATACTACGCCGGCATTGTCGCGGAAATGCCGTTGTACAGCGCCGAAGAACTGCATAAACAACGCACCCAGGAATATCAGCGCCGCGGCGAAATCGCGCAAAACGTGGCTAAATTGCTGAAAGGCTTGGCCGATCGGCAACGGGCGCTGCGCATGGTCGGCATCAATGAAAGCGTCGAAGCGCGAAGCCAATACCGGGTCAATGAAGGACTGGCACCGGCTGAAGAACAGATCGCCAATTTAAAGGCCGTGGCCGACAAGGTCGGCGATTTGGACGAAGCCAATGCGGCGTTGGTTGCCGCCCGGCTGGCGCTGGTCGGCCAGTGCCGCGACGACATAGCGGAAAACGTCAATGACTACTTGAAGGAAATAACGCAATGATGCCCATGTGTGAAAATATTCTCGATGATCTAGCCGCGTCTTTCTGGCTCAAGAATGCTTTGCGATCTGCGCTTAATCGTGACCCGGTTGACGCTTTGAATGATGCGGAATTGCTTGTTGTTGCACTCAAAGAACGACTTGATTTTGTTTTTAATGAAGAGGCCACAGAATGAAAAAACCGACAGGGGAAAAGAAGATGTTGGATGGAAAAATTGATGATTACGGCTTGGGTTGGGTGTTCTTTAAGTCCGATGGTGTGCGAGGCGGCCACTTTGTACCATTTGAAGATGATGACATGGCCGAATGGATGAAGGGCTTTTGTGCGGCGCAAGCCGATGATGATCTTGAGCCATACCGTAATTATCCCAGTATTCAGGCCGCTTTACTCGATCTTGGGATAGACGCGGATTTACTTGAAGCTTGCCTTCGAGCCGCTGAGATTGTCCACTCCAGTGATGAATGGTGCCTATGGCCGTCCGTGCCGATTCGTGGGTTTGGTAACAATGTGCTTAGAACCGGCCCGGTTGTCTACGTTCTGCCTGATGCCGCTAACGATGAAGTGGGTTAACCATATCGCCATTGCCGGGAGTATTGCCGCAGTCTGGCGGCCGGAACTGGTACCGCTGGCCGTGCTCGGCGCTACAGCGCCGGATTGGTTGGAATGGCTTTACAAGGCGACTGGACGCCATGTTAGACATCGAACCGTCACCCATTACCTTTCGGTTTGGTTGTTTGGCTTGCTGTTCGGGCTGTGGGTATGGGATTGGCACCATGTCATCGCCGCATTTTGCGCCGGCGGCCTGTCGCATGTGCTTGCCGATGCGCTGACCATCCAGGGCGTGCCGTTGGGTTGGTGGAGCGACCGGCGCTTTCATCTGTTCGGTGGTCGGCTGCGCACCGGGCAAATGGGCGAATATTGGGTAGCCGGGGCGTTGGTGCTGGTATGCGTAGGGTTTTCGGTAATCACAAGGAACTTTGGCGCATCCGAATACAGCCCGTTTTTCTGGGATTATGCCGATTATTATCACCAGGGGCTGATCGATGGCCACGAGTGGAAAGAAAACCGGTTTAGGTGGTTATGAATTTTTAACTGTGCTAAGGTTGTAAATATTACAACCTTTTATAAAAACCCAAGATTATGTCAAAAACGATTAACACAGGAATCAAACTCGATGAAACCCTGCATACACGCCTTAAAGCTCTAAGCACTGTTAAGGAACGTAGCCCCCATTGGCTAATGAAAGCCGCCATTGAAGATTATGTGGCACGGGAAGAGCTTTACGAGCAGGAAAAACGCGAAGACCAGGAACGCTGGCAACGCTATAAGCTATCGGGTCAGGCTATCCCCAATGAAACGGTAAATAGCTGGCTGGAATCCTGGGGCAGTGACCACGAATTACCATGCCCGAAGTAATCTGGCTACCCGAAGCACTGGAAGATGTCGAGAGGCTACGCCTGTTCTTAACCGATAAAAACCCAACTGCCGCCGCCCGTGCCGGTCGGGTTTTGCAGGATGGCGCAAAGCTGCTCGCCGATTTTCCGGAAGCAGGCTACCCCATGAATGACGGCACCGATCGCCGCGAGTTGTTTCTGCCCTTTGGCGCAAGTAGCTATGTGCTGCGTTACATCATCGATGTTCAAGTGGTGGTGGTTCGGGTATGGCACGGGCGGGAAAACCGTAAAGAACATTAAAAGCAAGGCGTCTAAAAATGAACCCTAACCACTATACCTACCACGTTACTTGGTCGCCGGAAGATAACGAGCACATTGGCTTGTGTACGGAATTCCCCTCATTATCCTGGCTTGCTGCCACTCCGGAAGAAGCTTTAACCGGTATTTGGCAGCGGGTCCGCGAGGTCATCGCGGATATGCAAGACAATGGCGAAGCCATACCTACTCTGGTTGATTAAAATCGATGACAAAAGAAAACGACCCGTTGCGTGAACTGCGGCTTGAGGAATTAAGGCAAGAAATTCAGCAAGGAATAGACAGCGGCACGGCAACCCCACTGGATATTGAAGAGACCAAAGCACAAGGTCGTAAAAGGCTTGCCGCGCAACAAGCGGAAGAATGAAACCAAAATGTCCGGCAACGTGTTTTGGGTGTTACCGGGCGGGTGACCGATATTTAAGGTGAGCTATGAACCACATTTACCTGGAACGGCACGACCCGGATAAAAACCTGCACCGGTTTTATCAGATGTTCGTAACGCCGGGCATATTCGGCGATTGGTCGCTGGTTCGAGAATGGGGAAGGAGAGGATCACCCGGAACCGTGCGCAAGGATTGGTTTGATACCGAGGAAGAAGCGTGGCTAGCCGGAGAGAAGTTAAAAGCGATTAAGGAGAAGAAAGGGTATCGGTCTGTTTTGGCGGAATTATAAAGGTACGCACAGCGTACCCTCCATGGCTTTCATTTATTTAAATATCGTTTACCATAAATGGTAAGTTGGTAATTAAAGCCATTTATAGTATTTAATTTCCTCACCATATTTTTTTTTTCAAGTTCTTCAATGAGAGTCTCTTCTTCTTCTTTTAAATCACTGCTCCGTACAATTTGATTATTTATTTTATCCATTATATTTGTCATTTTTTCGTCTAAGATATCATCATTTTTAAGCTGACTATCTACAACTTGAGAAATTTCCTCTTTAACCTCTTCCACATCCTTTTCCATGTTGGCAAATTTTTCTTTATAGTCATCACCTGTAACGTACTTATATATTTTGGCTATAAAACTATGCCCACCAAGACAAATAATTGTTGCATACCCAAGATTTTTTAAGAACAGGAATAACAAATCACTTTCTTCACCATTTAATTTTTTCTGGCATGCTTGAATAAGTTTATGTAGCTCATCATTACCAAGCATATTTAATGCTAACGGGTATAGCAGCATACATGCAAAACTTGTCTTATAAGCTTCTAACTTGTTATATTTAGAATCTTGATGTAAATTTCCTACTATTAATGGGATACAAAAATAAAGTAAAAAAACTGGAGTGTAATATTCTATTAACAGGTTTTTAAAATTTGCTACTGCAGCTAATATAAAATCAATCATTTCAATGAACTTTTATACCCAATATAACTGTCAACTATTCTTCTGAATAATGCTCTATATAAATCCTGATGACACGCTCTATATCTCAAAGTGTAATCAAAATCTTTTAATTCTTGCCCATCTTTCATAAATTCCAGAAGTAAATGTTTTGATTTTTCATCTTTACTTACAAGATTTAAGCATTCTGAGGCTACAAATACAGCATATTTTTCATTTCCATAACGAAAGAACTTAGCTAAATCGGTTTCTTCTTGATTTTCCGTAAATAATTTATCTAAATGCTTGGAAATCTCTTCATAATTTTTATATTCATCAAGTAGCAATGGTCTGAAGTGCATTACCCACTTTACAATATAGCTAGCATGTATCGCTTCAGCTATTTCATAATTACCTTCTTTATTAGCAACTTTATGGTAAGTGACATATCTGTATAAGTCATCGGCACATGACCTAAGCAGCTCATCTAATCTTAATTTAGAATAAATTTCTTCTTTTTTTGTTACATTATAAAAAAAAATTATATTATCTTTAAAATAGAGTTGAAACGACTCTAAACCATTATTGATATATTTTTGTGTATCGTCATATATTTTCTCCCATACTGGCGTAGCTCGCATTTCTTTTAGTTTTCTTTGCACATCACTACCCTTTATTCTAAAAGAATAAAACTAAATTAAATTTTGTTTTTCTGGAATAACGCGTAAATCAAATCTCGGTACACCTGTAAGCCTACCATTTTCTACAGTATCGTCACGAATACTTCCAGATCTTTTTATTTCTTCTTTCGTTTTGTTAACAATATCGGCTAAGCTTTCTTTATTTTTTCTTACAATTTCTTCTATTGTTATGTTAGGCATATTTCATACTCACTTTAAATAGATAAAATATTTTATTTATTCATGAATTTCAGAAAATAAATCATTTAGTTCACCATTAAATCCATGTGCTTTCAGTCCATTTATTATTCCATTTGCTTTAGCGCGTGTTATCCTTTTTCCATCTAAGGCTTTCTTAAGTGTTTCCCTGCTTAGCTTACCTGCTGCTGCTATTTCACTTCTACTAACGCCTGTCGAATCAATGGCACTTTGTAATTTTTCAACGTTTGCAGAATAAAATTTTCCATTTTTAGGTTTTTGGTCTGACATTTTTTTACCTTGTTATTAAATTAATACAAAAAGTTACGCTTTTTTTGAAAACATGCTCAAATTCTACACAACAAACAAAAATAGTCAACTATTGGCAACATTAGGCGTCTTTAGTTTACTAGCCGCCATTTCCAATGGCTTAGCTAATATCTGAGGTTTTTGCAGGTCGGTGGTTTCTGTTTTTTATTAGTATTAATTTTCAACACATTGAAATAGAATCTAGCCACGTAGGGCATTACGCCTTTTCGGTGTCTAAATTATGCTGAAATATAAAATGGTGTGCGGTGCGCACCCTACTGGATTAAGCTCAAGTCGAAAGCACAGCCCGCAATTCCCCTAAGCTGAGCGGGGTTTGCAACCCCGCTCCTAACGTTTCCGCAATGCTTAATAAAATAGTTTAATTCAAAACGTTTCGGACGGGGCATGTTGCCCCATCCAGCTTGATAGTTTATTTCAAAGCATCTTTAAGCCCCGCTAACAGCCTACGCTTATCAGCAGCGGCCACGCCATCAATTTTTTTCCGGGGTTCATCAGTAAAATTAGCGACCACAGCTATATCCTCAGTTTCATTTACTCCACTTATGGCGTATTTGAAAATAAAATGGGTTATGTCCTTGCCGCGCTTACGCTGCTCAAACGAGACGCGCATGTTGCTAAATTCATTAATATCCTTCAGCGCCGGCAACAGGACATACTTCTTTAAGTCGCTAATTTTTGGATATTTATCGCCCAATTGCAGTATATCCCTCAGCCATGCGACTTCCACGGGTAACTCATTGCGGCCTTTCCATTGCACCAGTATTTCGTAAAATCGGATGCTATACGAACACTTGAACTTAGCCACATCCTTTAATTTATAGGTGGTAAAGCGTTCTTTGAGTTCAGTCAGAAACGGTAAAATCAATGGAGAGAACACCAGGGACACGGTTCCGCCGGGCTGGACGGTGCCTTTTTTTAAAAGCCAGCGCATTTCGTTATAGGTATCCTTCGGATCAAGATAGATGGTTCTGTCATAAAGCGATTTGACCGCATTCCTCAAATCCCGATAAGCATTCTCTCGGGTTACGCCGGTCTCCCTATGCAAGTCGTCCACGGATAGGGTAAATTCATGGTTACTGGGGATTTTCTGCCGGGAATCCAGTTTGGCAATGCACAGCAATATCACGCGCTGCTCGGATACGCTAAGCGTATATCCCGCCTGTATCAATTGGTTATCCTTTGCTACGATCAGTTTACTTCCCATTTGGAACAGCCTCAGTTACGATAAGTGGAATACAAATATCATATTTTCCACTTATTGTAATTATTTCTCGTTATATGGCTGAGTTTTTCTCGTCATGTTCTAACGATTTCTCTACATGTGGTTTCAATTACACCGTTTATATGATGATAAGATACTGTTATGTAAATTGTTTTACGCGTTTAAAACAAGATAAAAACAAGAAAAAATAAAGAAAAGAGCAAGGGTTGCCGTCTTAAAATATAAAGCGATTGCACAAGTCGGGTAGGGCATTAGTAAATGGTACGCGGTGCGCCCCCTACATGGCTTGGCTGTAGTTGGTAGAGTTGGTAGAGTTGGTAGAGTTGGTAGAGTTGGTAGAGTTGGTAGAGTTGGTAGTTGGTAGTTGGTAGTTGGTAGTTGGTAGTTGGTAGTTGGTAGTTGGTAGTTGGTAGTTGGTAGTTGGTAGTTGGTAGTTGGTAGTAGTAAATCTAAAGCAGAATTAAAAAATAGTAGCTGTAGCTATTGACCCAATGTATACATTATATATAATTACAAACGTAATTGTAGCTTTACAAAAATACCTCCTCCCCACTACTACTTGTAATAGTAATGGGTGGTTGATTAACTAAAAGATTCTATTTAAGAAAAGATGTTATGAATTAGTTCAATGACTAGTTGAACTATAACATCATGAGAAATTTTACTAATGTAAAACACAATGTTTGACATTGTTTTTCCTTATGTTGACATTAAAGACACGCCTCCTAAAAAATTCAAAATTTACTCTTAACATAAATTAAGAGACCCCTTTTTTTGCGTATTTACAACGCAACGTTTCTTTATAACACTTATTTTCAATAAGTGCAAATACGCTTGCCTATCAATAAGCTATAGTCACTATTGCACTTGCATAAAAGAGTAGAATCTAAGAGGGTATTTATGACAAATAATACAAAACAAACATCAACGGGTGTCGCTTCTCATGCTGCTGAGATACTTCAAGACCCTAGTGCATCTCAAATACAAAAAAGCTTGGCAGGCTCAGCCTTATCTCAAAGTAATAGTTCTAAACAGACAAGCGCAGAGATGGAAACCAAAGCTGCCAAAGTTTTGAGTAGCAACAAATACTCTGATGAAACTAAAGAGTTAGCGGCATCTGTTTTATCACAATCAAACAAAGAGCGTTAATTAGGCTGGATTGGAACCGCCAATAAAACGTTTCGGACGGGGCAGCATGCCCCGTCTGGCTTGGGGCATGACAAGTCACAACAGCACTAAATTAATACCAAAAAGGCATTAATTTAGTACCAAATAAGCACTAATTTTATCCCTCTTCCTGTATTTCCTTTGCAAGCTTCAGCATCGCGTAGCGGATAAAATTCAGCTTGGTTCGACCGCTTAATTGACTGGCGATTTCCAATTGCTGGTGTTCATATTCATTGAACGGTACGCGAATCGCTTTGTAGTCTCGAATGGCATTTTGATTCAATGCAGGCGGTTGGGCATCCGTTTTGTGTTGAGGAACAAGCGGTCCATCTTCAGCGCCGGCCACAAAGGCTTCAATTTGTTCGGCGGTCGGTTTAGATGTTGAAGCTTTAGGTTCTCTGCGTTTGACCATTACAGTATCTCCGCGACCAGTTTTTTGATTTCGTCTTTTGCTTTCGGGTTGTCCATTTCGACCACGCCTAAGCCGTCGCTCATCGCGTCACGGTAGCATTTGCGGTCATGAAGAATGGTCGTCAACAGTTTTATGATTGGATAATCGTTTAGGCAAGTGCGGGCATCAGTTTCTTCATTGATGGCCGGATTGGTTGGAGCCATTGTGAATAATCCGAATACCGCTAAATTGGGGTTGATGTCTTTAGCCTGGACGATGATTTCCTGCATTTTCGGCAAGGTATCGAGGTCTGGTTGTGACGGTCTAAACGGCACCACCAGGACATGGGCGGCGGTCATTCCGGTGCGCAGTTCGCGGCTATCGCGACCGGCGGCATCGACGATGACGAAGCCGTAACGTTTGTCTAAGTCGAGCAAGGTATCCCGGATATTTTCATATTTTTGGACACAATGCACTTTGGCCAGGGCGGTGTTGGCGGCTCGATCCATCGCCCAGTTTGCTGAGGTGCATTGCCGGTCGGCATCGACCAGGACAACGTCGTGTCCCTGGTTGGCCAGATCGGCGCAGATATTGACGGCGGTTGTCGATTTTCCGCATCCGCCTTTTTGGCTGCCTATTAGGATTATCATAGTGTCTTTTAAGTGTTAAAGTAGTACTAAAATTATACCTTATTAGTTCCTTTTTAGTATTCTTTTTGTGCTATTTATATCCCCCTCATCCCAACCTTCTCCCTCAAGGGAGAAGGGGCCGGTACTTATCATTTATCAGCTTAACCCAATAAGGTTCACGCCCAGTTATCCAGGATGAGCGGAGCTTCGATGCGTTCGTAATGGCGGCTGTTATTGGTGACCAGTACGGCGCCGGCAGACAGTGAGTGTGCGGCAATCATCATGTCTAATTCGCCGATGGGTTGGCCGGTGCTGACGAGTTGGTGGCGGATTTGGGCGTACCAATCTGCCGCTTCGGTATCCCACGGAAGAATACGCACAATTTTTAGGAACTGACGCACGGCCAAATGTAGACGATGGTCGCTGGGCAAGCGTTTTAAACCGTATTGCAATTCGGCTCGGGTCATGACCGAGATGCAGACCATTGACGGCACCAGTTCCGCCAGCTTGGCTTCGATTGCCGGCGATTTTCCTTTGATCAGGTAGCTGGCTGTATCGGTATCCAGCATGTGCAGCATCACAAGCGACCTGCCTTGTCGTGCGGGCTCAATTCGTCATCAAAGAGGCCGCGTTCTTGCGGTAATACATTCATCGGGCGCTCGGCCATGAAATCGGCGGGAACGTCAATCGCATGCAACAACTCGAAGAATTCGTTCCAGGTTTTAGCGCCTGGTCGATTCGACAGCAATACATCACCGGTTGCATCGTCCCGCGAAACATAGACTTCGTCACCGTCGAAACGAAACTCGACAGGAAGGCGGACGGCTTGGCTGGCCCCATTTTTAAACAGTTTTGCAAGTCGGGTTTCTATCATCGTAGCGCTCCTGGTGTTTATAAAAGTATATACACAAGTATATATTATTTTAACAAAAACAAAACTTATTCGGAGGTTGTTTAGCTGCGGATGAGCCGAATGTGACGCATTCTAAGCGGTGTAATTTTTGCACTATTTAGGTATTAAAACGGTACCAAATTAATACTAATAAGATACTAATTTAGTGCTATTTATATGCTAAATATTAGAATGCGTTGGAAGCGCAATAAAACTTCATCATTTCGTGGCTATGGCCACTTTTGTTAGGGCTTCCGGATACGAGCGAAAAGGTTTTCGCGCTGCCGTTGCATGTTGGTTTTGGCGCTCATATCAATATCTACGTAGCTTTTGATTAAGAAAGGCTGATTGTCATGCGTAATCGCAAATTAGCGCAAGAATGTAGGTCGAAGACTGCTCTCATATCGACAACCTGTTAACCGCTTTTAACGAGTAGCGTAGCAAAGCTAGCGGTCCAGTTCGCAGAAATTGTAGATGAAGAATTTTTATCAAAATAGCGGCGCAGCCACCTTATTGGGCGATAGCCCTTTTAAAAAAAGGCGGCGTAGCCTCCTTTTCTGTTCTGAAAATTAAGCTGTTTTTAGTTCCGCCACTTAACCGACTTGTTACCGACACTTAACTTTCAATCCTGGAAGGCCTCTGACGTATTACCGACACTTATTTTTTTTGCCAGTTCCGGAATTTCATATTTTCCTGGTCGGCGCTTAAATCGAGGGGGATTTTTACAGGGAATTGTTGGCTCAAGACTGATTTATTGCGGGGGATGTGGTGTTTTTCTGGGTGTTATCAGGTGATCGGCAATAGGTTACCCTACCGGTGCTTTGCCGGCGTGCGGAAATGCCCTTCGACAGGCTCAGGGCGAACGGGTGGGGGAACTACCGGCGTCTAACTGGTATCGGGGTTTAAAATCTTTCTTGCACCGGTGAAAAATGCCGATACCGGGGACATTTCCCCTTTACGCTGCACTGTGTCCGCTGCCGGGGCTGCTGATGCTGGGTTGCCGTTGTTGATGGCATTCAGGCCCATTTGTATGTTGGCCAGCTTTTTTCTGTCTTGTTTAAGGTTTTTCTTTTTCCGTCTTTCTATGGCTCTTTGCTGTTCATGTCTCAGCCAATCATGAAAGCCCAGGGCTGTAAAAAGATGTTTGCTGACGGTGCGTATTGCGGCAATGCCTTCGTAGATTATGTCGCTAATTTTTGTGCAAATGGGATGCACGGTTATGATTCCTGCTGCTTTAAGGTCATGTATTGCCCGTTCCGCCCGCCTTTCGCCTAGTCCTGATTTCTCGGCGAGAAACGGCATGGTAAGCCCGGCCATGCTGCCGTCCGCCTGGGGAATGCCGACGCGTAGCGTCACGAGATCGGTGTAATGCAGGATGCAGCCAAGAATAGCAATGCAGCCTTCGCGGCGTTCGCTGCGTTGTTGTCGATCGGATTCGTTGGCCGCATTCAATAACGGCAAGGTGCTGGGATCTTGGTAAAACTTCTGGATCGCGATGATAATCTTCCGCAAAATTTGCGGCCGATTAGCATGATTTTCGGGAGGAACAAAATGACGCGGTGCTTCCGGACAGTGTCCACAATTATTTCCGCTGTTCTTTTTCTTGTTTTCTGAATTTGTGGTATTATTAGTCATTGTCTCCCCTGGTGCGAACAGGGTTGATAAAAGGAACACGTCCCGATGACTCTCCTGGTGCGAACAGGATTGATAACGGGAACGAAGCCCGACTCCGCCAAGAGTTGGGCTTTTTTTTGTTCAACTTTCTATAAAAAACGCGATTGTAACTTAATTCTAGGTGTTATAACGTATTTTTTGTCACAATTAGGTAACTTTGCAGGATTCAACAACAGGATCAACCATCATTTGCCAGCCGGTAATTTCCGCTTTTTGTCACCTTCAGGCAATAAATCAACCACAGAACACCCTAACGCGGCGGCAATGCCGCGCAGTGTATCTATTTTGGCATTATCTTCGCCTTTTTCGATCCGGCTGATCATGGCCTGGGTCACAATGCCCGATTTTTCGGCCAGTTCTGCTTGAGTCCAGCGTTTGGCCTCGCGGCGCTGCTTGATGTTTAAGCCGATACTCATTTTTGCTCTTGTTCTCTTTTTCGTAGCATGGCTTCAATTTTAGTGCGTTTAGTTTTGGCCAGCCCTTCATCCTTGAGCGCGGCCCGCAAGGTGGCGGCGTTGGCTGTTTCCAGATGGTGTTTAAAATTAACATCCTCGCGGCTGGTATGACTGAGCCATTCCAACGCCTCTTTGTCTACCGCTTCCGGTTCTGCCAAAGCCGGTGCCAAGCTTATTTTATCGACTAATGTTTTTAACATCTCGCGCATTTCCTGGCGGTCTGCCCGGATGGCGGTGATTTCGTTGGCCGTTGCCTGGGCGTGAGCAGCGGCGCTGGCTTCGATGTCCGCGATGCGGCGTTCGCCGGCTTCCAGTTCCGCCGTTTGTTTCGAGACTGTCGCCCGTAATGCGTTCGCGTCCGTTTCCGCCTGATGCCGGGCTGCTTGTTCGCCGGTCAGCAGGCTGGTGAGCTGCTCAACCCTGGCTTGCAGTTCCGCCCGTGCGGCTTCTGCGGTTTCCGCCCGGTGCGTGGCGTTCGCGGTCGCAAGGGTTTGTGCATTTAGCTCGGCTTGAAGACGGGCGATTTCGGTTGCGCCGGCTGCCAGTTGTTGGGCTTTGTTGTCGGCATCGGCTAACGCACTATCACGCTCTGCCTTGACTTGCTCCAGTTCTTCAGCGGTGGTTTGCAGTTCGGCCAGGGTGTCGTCTCGTTCGCCCTGAGCCTCGGCCACGCGGGCGTTAGTGGCCAGCGCTAACTGGTCGAGTTCAGATTTGGTCTCGGCAAGGGCCGCATCCCACAACTGCGCCGCTGCCCCGTGCAGCACGTCAATAATGGCGGCCGGTAACGGCGCCCGCTCAACCGGCTGGGCCACTTGCAAAACCTGGCTCTCTTTCCAGCGGCGCAGCGCCTGGCTGATGGTCGTCATCGATCCGCCGCCGATAGCCGACCAAATCGCCCGGTTGGTGACTTTCTCACCGTTCGCCGCCAATCGGTCGGCAACCTCAAAAATCATATCGTCTGTAACAACTCGTTCAATGCCCATAAATCCGCCTTTTTTGTTATGATAACGTTATTAATGTTATGATAACGTTATCATAACAAAATTACAAGCTAAAGACGCGGACAAAATCGCCCGCGTCTACGTTACTTTAGATCACCCGGCCAACCGGGCCATTTCCACCCCCAGCGACCAGATAGCGCGGTTAAGCCGTATATTCTCACTCACCCCGGTCACCTTACGCGTGGACATTCTGCCGCCGTTCCGGTTGATGCCGCGTACCCCGCCTTGAATCATATTTTCCTGAACCCGGTTTAAGGTATGCCAAAGATCGTCGCCCCGGTCACTGGAACGGCGGGCGGCATTCAGCTTGTGCGCTTCGATAGGTACGTTTTCATCGGGATCGTAGCGAAGTTGCAGCGCGGCATTGGCAAAGGCGTTTTGTTGCCCTGGGCTTAATACGACGCTTTGCATTAGCGCCTTTGCTGAATCGACCTGTTCGAATTCATCAACGATGTGATAAGCGCCCTCGATGACATTGGTTAAAACATCGCCGGAATGCCGGATGCGGAAATCTTCGATCTCTGAACCGCAGATCAAGCCATTGTGGCAAACGAAACGGAAGCAACCGGCCAGCATTTGATAGCTGCTGGTGCCGTCATGCGAATTAACTAGGATGATTTCATTGGCCGTATCACCGATTATCTGGTTCTGATGACGAAAACGGATCATGTGCTTGGTAAATTCCGATTTACCCTCGATGCGTGAACGTGCCTGACAAGCCATAAACGGTTGGAACCCTTCGCCGCGCAAGCCATTAACAACCTCGCAAGTCGGGATATAAGCGTAGCGGGCGGAACGCGAATTGTGCGGCGCATCGGCGAAGACCGAAGGTGCAGCTTTAAAGATTTGCTCGTCCGACAGCGGACTGTCGGAACGCACCAACCCGGAAATATTTTTGAATGATGTGGCTAACTTTGCCATGATAGTGACTCCTACTAAGTAAGCCCTGCAAGGTGGACTAGACCGAAACAGGGCAAAGGTTAATTGAACGAACCGAAACGGTGGGACAAGCAGCCGGCGGATTTAAACCCGCCGGCTTTTTTGTCGCGTTAATTATAACTTAACTCATAAACAATAACAATAACATATTGATATTTATATATTATTTAATTTTAACAACAAAACAACACACCGCCGCAGGACGCGGCGGAAGGCCCGCCGGGAGCGGGCAACAGGGACGGGCAGGGACAGCCAAAACCACAACCTAAAAAAGAAAAAACGCCTGCAAAACCAAACCCGCTCTTTCAAAAATCAATGTGGAGAGTGCTTAGTGCGCTTTATTGAGCGATAGCGAGATTAGGCGCACTTGGCACTACTACATTGATTTTTGAA
>Ga0208514_100088_pt1 | contig 90876 bp, 77 predicted proteins | sample LakWasMet70_HOW9_2_FD_183900 | JGI IMG/M metagenome (GOLD analysis project Ga0208514, IMG submission 183900) | Freshwater sediment methanotrophic microbial communities from Lake Washington under simulated oxygen tension - Sediment Metagenome... | ecosystem: Environmental > Aquatic > Freshwater >...
CTCAGATTCTGCGCTGAAAAATTGAAATCGAGACCAGGCCGAATTGCGAATAGGCGCAGACGAATCAATAGCTTACGATTCGTCTGCAGTTCAACGTTGGGACACTAGTGGGACAGACCCGGTTTTCAGGCAAGTATTTCGCGGCTGATTTCGCGGACCGACTGCACGCCGGTCAACACCATGTTGATGCGCATGTCCTTTTCGAACAGGTCCAGCAGCTTGCGCACCCCGGCTTCGCCCTCGGCCGCCAAGGCGTACACGAAGGCGCGGCCGACCAGCACGCCGTGCGCGCCGAGCGCCAGCATGCGGATCACGTCGGTGCCGGTGCGCACGCCGCCGTCGGCGAAGATCGTCATCTTCTCGCGCACCGCCGCCGCGATCGCGGGCAGCGCGGCGGCGCTCGACAAGGCGCCATCGAGCTGGCGCCCGCCGTGGTTCGACACCACGATGCCGTCGGCGCCGAAGGCCTGCGCGTCGCGCGCGTCGTCCGGGTCGAGAATGCCCTTGATGACCATCGGCCCGTCCCACTCGTCGCGGATCCACTGCAGGTCGCGCCAGCCGATGCCGGGATCGAAATTGGCGCCCAGCCAGCCGATGTAGTCCGCCAGCCCGGTCGCGTGGCCGCGGTAGGCCGAGATGTTCCCGAGGTCGTGCGGACGGCCCCACAGGCCCACGTCCCAGGCCCAGTGCGGATGCAGCATGGCCTGGACGATGCGCCGCAGCGGCGCGTACGGGCCGCTCATGCCGGCGTGGGCGTCGCGGTAGCGCGCGCCGGGCACCGGCATGTCGACCGTGAACACCAGGGTGCGCGCCCCCAGCGCGCGGGCGCGCGCCAGCACGTCGCGCATGAAGCCGCGGTCCTTCAGCACGTACAGCTGGAACCAGTGCGCGCGCGGCAGCACTTGCGCCACTTCCGCCAGCGGGCAGACCGACACGGTCGACTGGATCAGCGGGATGTTGCGCGCCGCCGCGGCGCGCGCGGCCTGCACTTCGCCGCGCCGGGCATACATGCCGGTCAGGCCGACCGGGGCCAGGGCAATCGGCAGGTCGTGACGCTCGCCGAACCATTCGGTGGACAGGTCAAGCTCCTCGGCCCCGCGCAGCACGCGCTGGCGCAGCCGGATTGCCTGCAGGTCGGCGCTGTTGGCGCGCAGGGTCTGCTCGGCCCCGGCGCCGCCATCGAGATAGTGGAACAGGAACGGCGGCAGGCGGCGCCTGGCCGCGGCGCGGTAGTCGGTGGCGGATGAGATGATCATGGGGCCATACTCTACCACCAGCGCCGGACGCGGCTCAGCGTGCGGCCGTGGTGAGCAGGCCTTCGAGCTCCTGGCGCGTGACTTGCCCTTCCTTCACCAGGACCTTGGTCCCGGCCGGGTCGAACACCAGGGTGGTGGGATAGGCGCGCAGGTGGAACTGGCTCAAGGCCGCGGCATCGCCAGCGACGATCGGATAGGTCACGCCCAGGCGCTGGGCGAAAGCGCGCACCCGGCCGGCGTTCTCGCCATCGGCGGCCAAACCCAGCACCACCAGGTCCGGACGCGCCTTGCTGAAGGCTTCCAGCTCCGGCATCTCGTGGATGCATGGCGCGCACCAGGTGGCCCACACGTTCAGCACGACCCAGTGGCCGCGGTAGTCGGACAGCGCATGCGTGTTGCCGCGCAGGTCGGTCAGACGGAAGTCCTGGGCCTGGGCGGCGCTGGCCAGCAGCGTCAGCGCGCAGGCGGCGATCCAGCGTTTCATCGCACTCTCCTCACAAGCGGCCCGACAGGCCGATCAGGAAGGCGCGGTCGGCCGTCAGCTGCACGCCGTTCACCGAGCGGTACAGCGCGTGCTGGTAATAAGCGTACACCTGCAGGTTGTCGGTCAGCGCATACGACAGGCCCGGGCTCAGGTGCACGGCGCGCAAGCCGCTGTCATCCGGTTCACCCTCGCTGCCGCTGTCGCGGCCCTTGCGCACGGCATTGAGCTGCACCAGCGCGGCCAGCTTGTCGCTCAAGCCCTTGCGCACGCCGATATCGGCGCCGAAGCTGCTGCCCGGCTTGTAGTTGGCGTGCGTGTTCAGGGCGCGCTGCCACTGGGCCTGGGCGAACCAGGAGGCGTCGCTGGCGGTCAGCTTTTGATGATAGAAGGCGCCCAGCAGGAGATCCGTGGTGCCGGTGCCGGGCTGCAGGCTGCGTTCGGCCACGTCGCCGGCGCCGTTGGCCACGCCGGTGGCCCCGGTGGGCAGCTTGAGACCGAAGCTCACGCCGGCCAGCGCCGGCTGGAGCGGGTCGCCTACCACGTCGCGCTGCCAGCGGCCGGCCACGCGCACGTCGCCGACACGGGTGAAGTTCCATTCCTCGCTGATCTTTTCGCCATGGTGGTTGTGAACGTGGGTGTGGGCGCGCTCGCCCAGCGGCGCGCTGACCGACAGGCCCCAGCCGTTGCCGAAGCTGCGGCTGTAGGTGGCCACCAGGTTGCGGTTCAGGGTGCGCACCTCGTCGTGATGGTGCGGGATCTGGCCGACGGCAATCTCGTCCGAACCGCTCATGGGCTGGTCCTGGTCGATGAATTCGTAGCGCAGGTCGAACGAGGAACCGGCTTCCACCAGCGCGCTGTTGGCGGTCCAGTTGGTATTGACGGTGCAAAAGGCCGAGCCGCAGCTGGCGTTGGCAAGGGCCGGCACGGCGGCGGCAAGGGCAAGAACTAGCTTGGTGGTACGCATTTCTCTTCTCTCGGATCGGGTGATGGAGAAATCATATATTTTGCGCACATGTTTTTTACTTGACCTGGATCAAAACGCTGCCAGAGCTCCAGAAAAAACAGTGCCTGTCAGGATTTTTTGATTTCAATCAATCTTTAAACATGCATCGCAAATGTATGATTTGTCCGTCGCAAAAAATATATTTACTGACTGACTGTAAGGTGAAAACAATGAAAGCCAAGTACCTCTCCCACGCCATTGCCATGATCCTTCTCGGCGCCGCCGCGATCGCTCCGGCGTACGCCCAGCACGAGCACCAGCACGGCAGCTCCGCCGTCCAGCCGGTGGCCGACGTGACCTTCACGCTGCGCACCGACATCTCGGACGGCAAACTGGTCTTCATGGGCGACAAGGGCGCCATCGCAGGCACGGCCAACCCGACCCTGCGCGTGCCGGCCGGCGCCGTGGTGCAGATCAACCTCGTGAACGGCGACGGCGCCACCCACGACCTCACCCTCCCCGATTTCAACACCAAGTCCAACCAGATCAACACCAAGGGCGCATCGACCGCGGTGGTGTTCAAGGCCGACAAAAAAGGCGAGTTCACCTACATCTGCTCCCTGCCCGGCCACGTGGCCGCCGGCATGATCGGCAAGATCATCGTGGGCGACGGCGCGGTCGCGGCCAAGCCGCAGGGCGCGGACGTGTCGCGCGATCCGCACGAAGTGGGCACCCCGATCGGCAAGCGCGGTCCGCAGAAGCTGACCGTGAACCTGGAGACGACCGAGGTGACCGGCCAGCTGATGGACGGCTCGACCTACAAATACTGGACCTTCAACAGCAAGGTGCCGGGTCCATTCATCCGCGTGCGCGTGGGCGACGAGGTGACCGTCAACATGGCCAACGCCAAGGACAGCCACATGATCCACTCGGTGGACTTCCACGCCGTGACCGGTCCCGGCGGCGGCGCCGCGGTGACCCAGGCCGCGCCGGGCAGCACCAAGAGCTTCACCTTCAAGGCCCTGAACCCCGGCCTGTACGTGTACCACTGCGCCACGCCGATGGTGGCCCAGCACATCTCGAACGGCATGTACGGCATGATCCTGGTCGAACCGGAAGGCGGCCTGCCGAAGGTCGACCGCGAGTTCTACGTGATGCAGGGCGAGCTGTACACCGCCCAGAAACACGGCGCCCAGGGCGAGCAGGAGTTCTCCCTCGAGAAGCTGCTGGACGAGAAGCCCGAGCACCTGATCTTCAACGGCACCCATAGCGCCCTGACCAAGACCCACCGCATGGAAGCGAAGGTCGGCGAAACCGTCCGTATCTTCTTCGGCGTGGGCGGCCCGAACCTGACTTCGAGCTTCCACGTGATCGGCGAAGTATTCGACCGCGTCTACGACCAGGCTTCCCTGACCTCGCCGCCGCTGACCAACGTGCAGACCACCACGGTCGCTCCGGGCGGCGCGACGATGGTCGAATTCAAGGTCGAGGCTCCGGGCCGTTACATCCTGGTCGACCACGCCCTGTCGCGCATGGAAAAAGGCCTGGCCGGCTTCCTGTACGTGACCGGCGCCGATCAGCCGGACGTGTTCCGCACCACCAGCAAGCCGGACGCTTCGTCGGGCCACTGATCTCCGTCCTTCCCCGCGCAGGCCGTGCTTTCGGCCCGCGCGGGTTTTTTACATTTGCATTACGGAGGCTTTCATGGCTACTCCTCGTATCGATCCCCGGGAATTCCTCAAGCGCCTCCCGCTGTTTGCCGACGTTAGTACCGACGAACTGGCGGCCGTTGCCGCCGCTACCACCGAAGTTCACGTCCCGCGCGGCAGCGCGGTGTTCCAGCGCGGCGATCCGTGCAACGGCTTCCATACCGTCGTCTATGGCCAGATCAAGCTGGGCTTCGTGTCCGTGCAGGGTAACGAGAAGATCGTCGAGATCCTCGGCCCGGGCCACAGCTTCGGCGAGGCGCTGATGTTCATGGATAAGCCCTACATCGTCAACGCGCACGCGCTGGCGGACTGCCTGCTGCTGCACATCGCCAAGAACGCGGTGTTCGACGAAATCGAGCGCAATCCCCTGTTCGCGCGCCGCATGCTGGCCGGGATGAGCCGGCGCCTGCATGGCCTGATCTCGGACGTGGAATCGTATTCGCTGCGCTCGGGCAGCCAGCGCATCGTCGGCTACCTGCTCAAGGACGAGCCGGTGGACAACGGCACCCGCATCACCCTGGGCGTATCCAAGAAGCTGCTCGCTTCGCGCCTGAACCTCACTCCCGAATACTTCTCGCGCGTGCTGCACGAACTGGTCGACCAGGGCCTGATTTCGGTGCGCGGCCGCGACATCACCATCCGCAATCTGGCCGGACTGCGCACCTACGAGGGCTGAGCCGCCCGCAGCAAGGAGCGCCGGTAACGCCACACCGGCGTCGTCAGTTCCCACGCCAGCGCGCCGCAGGACAGCAGCCATGCCAGTCCGGCGGCGCGCGCCGTCCATTGGGGCCAGGCGCAGGCGGCCAGGGTCAGCGCCAGCGCCAGCGCGTGGCAGGCGAACTGGCGGCGCGCCCGGCGGTCGGGCACCAGCTCCCCGATCTTCGGCACCCGCTTGCGGTCCACGCCGGGTGCTTCCTGCAGGTGATACCAGACCAGGAAGGGCACGATCTTGTACAGCATGCCGCTCACGGCCGACATGGCGAAGCCGCCCAGGAACAGCACCCCGAGCACCAGCGGACGCGCTTCGCCCTGCCACGGCCAGGCCCACACGGCCACCGCCGCCAGCAGGCAGCCGAAGGCCAGGCGCCAATACCAGGTGGTCGCCTCCGCTTCCTTGCGGCGGCGCTGGGCCAGCAGACGCAGACTGTAGCCGGCGTGGACCGCCAGCGCGAGCGCGGCCAGCGCGCCGCCGGCCAGCGCGAACGGCCCGCCCAGCGAAAACACGGCCACGCCGGCGAGCAGGATCGGCGCCAGCCAGCGCTTGAGGCGCGCGTGGTACACGGGCGTGGCCTGGAACATGGGGATGACCTGGTAGGACACGCTCGTCACCAGCATCGCGATCCAGCCCAGCAGACCCCAGGCGGCGTGGCGGTCCGTGACCGGCACCGGCGGCAGCGTCCAGGCGCCCGCGAACAGGCCGGCCAGCGCCCCGCCCAGCAGCACCGTGACGGCCAGGCCGCCGAGCGCCAGGCGCATGCCGCCCGCCATCGCGCGCGCGCCGTCAGCCACGCGCGCGCGCAGCAGCGCCCACAGGCACAGCGCGCACGGCACGCCCAGGGCACCGGCCAGCAGCACGCCGGCCAGCGCGAAACCGGCCGGATGGGGATACAGGAAGGAGCCGGCCAGGAGCAGCGTGCCGGCACCCAGCGCGGGCCAGGCGGCGCGCGCCAGCAGGGGCGTGTCCGGCACCTCGACGGCGGCCACCACCGGCAGCATCTGGAGCACCGCGCCGACCATGGTCGTGCCGAGAAAACCCAGGGTGATCAAATGGGTGAGCGCCAGCGTGGCCGGCGCCCAGCGCGTGGCGCAGGCGTCGGGGCCTTGCCACAGGAGCAGCGCCCCGGCCAGCAGGCCGAACCAGGGCGCAGTAAGGAGGAACCGCAGGGGAGCCGCCAGCGGCGGCGTCTTGGTCAGCGTCAGGGCGCGCTGCACGGCGACGCGAGCTGGATGGCGATCTCGTAACGTCCGTCGTCGCGCAGCACGGCCTCGTAGCGGTAGCCGTTGCGCTGCAGGATGCGGTACAGGGGACGCGGTTCGCGGTCGATCAGCATGCGCAGGGTCTTGCCCGGCTCCAGGTGGTCGAGCGCGTCGAGCACGCGCTCCATCGGTTCGGGCGGCTCCAAGCCGCACACGTTGAGCACGTCTTCAATGGTGGATGACGATGGCATCTGGCTTCTCCTCGGTGCGCAGCACGGTGGCCAGCGTAACGCCGTCCAGCTCGCGCAGGAAGTTGCGGGTGGCCTGCCCCAGCACCGCCTTGAGCACGCAGGAGGCGGACAGGCTGCAGGTGTTGCGAGTCTCGTCGAAGCATTCGACGATGGTGAAATCCGGCTCGGTCAGGCGCACCACGGCGCCGATCTGGATGTCGTCCGGACGGCGGCCGAGGCGCATGCCCCCGGTGCGGCCGCGCACCGTGGACACGTAGCCGGCCTGTCCCAGGCGGTGCACGACCTTGGTCAGGTGATTGCGCGAGATGTCATGGACGCGCGCCACCTCGTCGATCGTGACCAGCCGGTCGCCTTGGCTGCCCAGGTACATCAGGACCCGCAGCGCATAGTCGGTGTAATCGGTCAGGTGCATGGCGTCTCCTCGGTGGTTAGGCGTGAATCAGGCGCGCACCAGCATGTCGATGACCACTTCGCCCGGTTCGCGCGCGACGTAGGCCATGTCCAGCTTGGGGCCGAAATAGCTGTTCAACTGCTGCAGCAGGGGCAGCGGATCGTGGTCGTTACAGAAACGCATCGTCTCGCCCGGCGTGAGCGCTTCGAGGGCGCCAAAGACGGCCGCATGGCGGAAGCGGCGTGCGATGCCGCGCGCGTCGAACACGTGGATGCCGGCGGACGGCTGTTGGGAGGCGCATTCGTGAACCATGGTCTTACCTTTCCAGTCAATTCTTAGAAAAGGACGCCGGCGCGGGGCCGGCGTCCAAGCAGCATCAGGCGCGGCCCGATGCGGTTGCGGCCGATTCGACCTGGGTGGCGGCGCGGCGGCGCGTCACCAGGCGCAGGACGAACAGGGCCAGGAACAGGGTGCCGACACCGAACACGATGTCACCCGGCACGCGCAGCCAGACCATGTTCTCCATGAAGGCGGAGTGCACCACGGCCGGCGAGCGGGCGTACCACATGCCCTTGGTGATCGCGGCGGCGGCCTGGTAGATGCCGGCCGGGACCAGGGACATGAACACCATCATCGCCAGGCCGATGTTCAGCAGCCAGAACATCGGGCGCAGCAGGCTGTCGGACCAGGCCAGGCGCTCGGACAGGCCGCGCAGGCAGAACAGCATCAGGCCGATGCCGAGCATGCCGTACACGCCGAACAGGGCGGCGTGGCCGTGGGCGGCCGTCATGTTCAGGCCCTGCATGTAGTACAGCGCGATCGGGGTGTTGATCGAGAAGCCGAGCAGGCCGGCGCCGACCGTGTTCCAGAAGCCCACGGCGATGAAGCACAGGATGGCCCACTTGTAGCTGGCGACCCAGGGCGCGGCCTTGGAGCGCTTGTAGTTGTGGTAAGCCTCGATGCCGATCATCGACAGCGGAACCACTTCCAGCGCCGAGAACATGGCGCCGATGGCGATCACCGAGGTCGGAGTGCCGGTGAAGTACAGGTGGTGCAGCGTGCCCAGGATGCCGCCGAACAGGAACACGATGGTTTCCAGCACGATGGCGCTGTTGGCGGAAGCGGCGCGGATCAGGCCCAGGCGGGTGAACAGCAGCGCGATGACGGCGGTGGCGAACACCTCGAAGAAGCCTTCCACCCACAGGTGGACCAGCCACCAGCGCCAGTACTCGATCATCGAGTAGTGGGTATGCTGGCCCCAGGTCAGGGAGGTGGCGTAGAAGCCGCCGATGCAGACCGCGGCCAGGAACACCATGGCGATCAGGCCACGGCTTTCGGACGGCTTGCGCAGCGCGGGCCACAGGCCACGGCCGAGCAGGAAGGCCCAGAACAGCAGGCCGATGAACAGCAGGATCTGCCACACGCGGCCCATGGAGGTGAATTCGAGGCCCTGGTTACCGAGCCAGAACGAGAAGTCCACGCCCTTGTGCTGCAGGGTGCCGAGCCAGCCGGTGACGGTGGAGCCGACCACGATGAACAGCAGCGCGTAGAACAGCACGTCGGTGCCCAGCTTCTGGTACTTGGGTTCGGCGCCGGAGATGGCCGGCGCGATGTACAGGCCGGTGGCCAGCCAGGCGGTTGCGATCCACAGCACGGCGAACTGGGTGTGCATGGTGCGGCTGGTGGTGAACGGCAGGATGTCGGCCAGCGGGATGCCGAAGAAGCTATGCCCTTCGACCGAGTAGTGCGCGGTGATCACGCCCAGGCCCACCTGGGCCAGGATCAGGCCCACGACGACCACGAAGTACTTGAAGGTGGCCTTCATCGACGGGGTGGCTTTCAGCGACAGCAGCGGATCGTCCTTGGGCGGTACCGGATCGCCTTCTTCCTTCTGGGTCGAATGGAAGAACAGCATGCCGGCGATGGCGCCGATCATGAGGATGATGGAGGCGATCGACCAGATGCCGGCGCCGGCGGTCGGGGTGTTCCCGATCAGCGGCTCGTGCGGCCAGTTGCTGGTGTAGGACAGGCCGGCCTGCCCCGGACGATCGGTCGCGGCGGCCCAGGAGGACCAGAAGAAGAAACCGGTCAGTGCGTGGCGCTGTGCGGCGTCCGGCAGCGAGCCGGCGTTCATCGCATACTGCTCGCGCAGCTTGTCCAGGCGCGGATCGCTGCCGAACAGGCCGGCGTAGTGCTCGGCAACCGCGCGGATCGCATTGGCGCGCGCATCCGACACGGCCAGGGTGTCGGTCTTGTCGTCATAGCCGTTGCGACGCATTTCACCTTTCATACGGGCTTCCACCGCGCTCTTCTGGGCCGGCTCCAGCTCGGCGTAGGGCTTGGCGTAGTCCTGCTGGGCGAACTGGTCGAGCAGCGCGAGCGCTTCGCGGTGCAGCCAATCGGCCGACCAGTCCGGCGCCACGTAGCTGCCGTGGCCCCAGACGGTGCCCAGCTGCTGGCCGCCGGCCGAGAGCCAGGCCTGCTGGCCGTAGCGGATTTCGTCCGCGGTGTATAGGACTTCGCCCTTGGTGTTAACGACCGAGGTGGGGATCGGCGGCGCCTTCAGGTAGATCTCCCTGCCCACCAGACCGAGGGTGGCAAAGGAGAGCAAGCAGATGATGGCGAGCCAGGTCCACAGTTTGCGCGTGGATTGCATGACAGTGGTTCCTTCTTTTGAGGTTACGGAATCGGGGCGTTCTTGTGAGCGCTTAAGATGCATTCTATCTGCATCTTTTAAAACATGTAAAGCGAATGTATGTTTAATCTCCGTGATTCCTTAATCTGGATCAAAAACATGTAGAATGAATGTACCTATGAGACTGACTGCCTACACCGACTATGCCCTGCGCACGCTGATGTACCTGGCGGTGCAGCGCGACAGTCTGGCGACGATCCAGGACATCGCCGATACGCACGACATCGCCAAGAACCACCTGACCAAGGTGGTGAACCATCTGGGCCAGCTGGGCTACATCGAGACCATCCGCGGCCGCAACGGCGGCTTGCGCCTGGCGCTGCCGCCCGAGGACATCAACATCGGCCAGGTGGTGCGCCATACGGAAACCGATTTCCACATGGCCGCCTGCTTCCAGGACACCGCGAGCGGCTGCGCCTACTCCCTCAACTGCGCTCTCAAGACGGCGCTGGGCAAGGCCACCAAGGCATTCCTCGCGACCCTGGACGAAGTGACCCTGGCGCAGATGGTGGCGCCGGTGGCGGCGCCGAAGAAGAAGGGTGCGAAGGCCGGCACGCTTCAGGAAGTGACGCTGCACTTCCATCCCCCAGCGAAGAAGAAGGCCTCCGCGCGGTGACTGTAAGCGCGCCGCGCCGCGCGTGGAAATGATCCAGATCAAGTTTCGACGAGCTTCGAAAATATAGTCCCCATGTCATTGCGCAGTGGCTCGGGCCGATATAAGATGCATTCCAAATACATCTTTATAGCCGGAGTTTTTCATGACACTGCTTACGATCGAAGAAGGCCAGCCGCGCCAAACGGGGCCGGGCATGGCGTTGTTTGCGCTCGGCTTCCGCCCCTTCTATTTGCTGGCAGCGGCCTTCGCGGCCGCCAGCATTCCGGCCTGGGTGGCCGTCAACCTGGGCTGGCAGAGCGCCCTGCGCCTGGACCTGGCGTGGCACGTGCACGAGATGGTGTTCGGCTTCGTGCTGGCCGTGGTGGTGGGCTTCCTGTACACGGCGGGCCGCAACTGGACCGGCCTGTGGACGCCGCGCGGCAAGCACCTGGCGGCCATCACGGGCGTCTGGCTGGCCGGACGCATCGCCATGGCGGCCACGCCGCCGCTGTTCGGCGCGCTGGTGGACATCCTGTTCCTGCCCTGCGCCATCTGGCCGCTGTACCGCGTGCTGCACCGCTCCGGCAACCGCCGCAACATGATCCTGGTGGCGCTGCTGTCCATCCTCACGCTGGCCAACGCCGCCTTCCACGCGAGCCACCTGGGCTGGATCGAGATCGACCCGCTGCGCCCGATCCATCTCGCGATCATGGTGGTGGTGGTGATCGAAGCGGTCATCGGCGGGCGCGTCATCCCCAACTTCACGGCCAACGCGGTGTCCGGCGCCAAGCCGGTGCAGCACGCCCAGCGCGACAAGATCACCCTGGTGCTGACGGCGCTGGCCGGCCTGGCCTGGGCCTGCCCGGTGCCGGCGCCGCTGGCCGCCGCCCTCGCCGTCGCGGCGGCCGTGGCCCAGGTCACGCGCCTGATCGGCTGGCGTCCGTTGTGCACCCTGCGTCATCCCCTGCTGTGGATCCTGCACGTGTCCTACGCCTGGATTCCGCTCGGTTTCGTCACGCTCGCCCTGTCGGAGCTCGGCCTGGCGCCGCAAAGCGCCGCCGTGCACCTGCTGGCGGTGGGCGCCATGGCGGGCCTCATCATGGGCATGATCACCCGCACGGCCCTCGGCCACACCGGCCGTCCGCTGCGCGCCGGCCGCATGGAAACCGTGATGTACGTGCTGATCCAGGCCGGCGTCGTGGCCCGCTTCGCCGCCGCCGTGCTGCCGTCTTGGCGCGAACCGGGGCTGATCGTGGCCGCCGTGTGCTGGACCAGCGCCTTCCTCGCCTACCTGGCGACTTACGCACCCTATCTCGCCGCGCCCCGCATCGACGGACGCGAAGGCTGAACCCCGGAGCCCATGACATGAACACCAATCCCGGCGTCGAATTCGACCCAGAACTGATCGCGCGCATGAGCCAGCAAGGCCCGCGCTACACCTCCTACCCGACCGCGGACCGCTTCACCGAGGGCTTCGGCGCGAACGACTACGCCCAGGCCGTGCGCCGGCTCGCCGGCAGCGCCACGCGCCGTCCGCTCTCGCTGTACATCCACATCCCGTTCTGCGAGTCGCTGTGCTACTACTGCGCCTGCAACAAGATCATCACCACCAATCACGACAAGGCGGTGAAGTATCTGGAGTACCTGAAGCGAGAGCTCGACATGCAGGCCGCGCTGTTCGGCGACTGGCGCAACGTGGAGCAGCTGCATTTCGGCGGCGGCACCCCCACCTACCTGACGGACGCGCAGATGGGCGACCTGATGGACTTCCTGCGCAGCCGCTTCGACTTCGCCTCCGACGCCGACGGCGAGTACTCGATCGAAATCGACCCGCGCACCGTCTCGCCGGAACGCATCCGCAGCCTGCGCCGCCAGGGCTTCAATCGCCTGAGCCTCGGCGTGCAGGACTTCGACCCGGACGTGCAGGCCGCCGTGAACCGCATCCAGCCCGAGTCGATGACGCTGGACGCGATCGGCGCGGCGCGCGAGGCGGGCTTCCGCTCGATCAGCATCGACCTGATCTACGGCCTGCCCTTGCAGACCGTCGATACGATGCGCGCCACGCTGGAGAAGGTGGTCTCCGCCGCGCCGGACCGGATCTCGATCTACAACTACGCCCACATGCCGCAGCTGTTCAAGTCCCAGCGCCTGATCAAGGACGAGGACCTGCCCTCCCCGGCTGTCAAACTGGAGCTCCTGGGCCTGTGCATCGAGCGCCTGACGGCGGCCGGCTACGTCTACATCGGCATGGACCACTTCGCGCGGCCCGACGACGAGCTGGCCCTGGCCCAGACCACCGGCCAGCTGCACCGCAACTTCCAGGGCTATTCCACCCACGCCGAGACGGAGATGGTGGCCTGCGGCGTGTCCGCCATCAGCTCGGTGGGGAACATCTACAGCCAGAACGAGAAATCGCTGGAGCGCTACTACGGCCACTTGGACCGCGGCGAACTGCCCGTCATCCGTGGCATCGCGCTCGATGCGGACGACGAGGTGCGACGCCAAGTGATCCAGCGCCTGATGTGCGATTTCGCGCTGGACGAAAAGGCGCTGGGCGTGGAATTCGATGCCTACTTCGGGACGGAACTGGACAAACTGCGCCAGTTCGAACAGGACGGCCTGCTGGCCTTGAAGGATGGCGCGCTGCAGATCACGGCGCGCGGACGGCTCCTGATCCGCAACGTGTGCATGGTGTTCGATAAATACTTCGGCAAGGCGCGCGAAGTACCGCTGCAGCGCATGCGGTACTCGCGCACCATCTGATCAGCCGCCGCAGCCGCCCGAACCACAGCAGCCCCCGTGGGCAGAACCGCCGCCACGCACCGGGAAACCGGACCGCTTGGCGGCGGTTTCTATTTCCTGGGCCGAGGTGCGGTCCACGTCGAAGGCGACCGTGACGCGGTTGGTGCCGGCCACGGCATGCACGGCTTCGACGCCGCCGATGGCGCGCAGCGTGTCGGCGATGCTGGCCGCGGACGCTGCGTCCAGCAGGCCGGCCAGTTGCAGATTGAATTGCATGCGATGCTCCTAGAAATGCACCGTCACCCCCGCGGAAGCGGGGGCCTCTGGTGCTCAATGCTTCGGTGGTGCGCGCAGCACCAGGGGTCCCCGCTTGCGCGGGGATGACAGCACGAATCAGCCGCAGCCGCCGACGTAGTGGCACTCGGTGCAGCGCGTGCACCCATCCACCTTGCGCAGCGCGCGTGCGCCGCATTCGGGGCACTTGGCGCCGACGGCCGTCTTCTCCGCCTCGGTCGCTGCCGGCACCGGTGCGCTCTCGGGCAGCACCGCCGCGGCACGTGCGACAAACCGGTGCGCCAGCTTCGCCACCGGCACCTGGTTGCCATAGGCATCCAGGAAGCCGCGCCGGATCAGCATCCGCTGCAGCATGAAGGCGATGGCCGCCACCTCGGAGTCGTGCCAGACCGGGATCTGCGTGCCGTCCTCGCGGGTCAGGTAACCGCAGCGCACCGGGCCCTTTTCCCACACCACTTCGCGCATGTTGGCCAGCGCCTTGGCCACCGGGCTGCCGGCGCGCGCCGCCATCGACAGCAAGCGCATGGACGACGTGATCCACTGCTGCCCGTCCGTCTTCTGGTTGGCCGGCATGAAGAACTCGAACGGCCGCTCGATCGCCACCGGTTCGCCGTTGACCACGCCGTCGGCGCGGATAAAGCTCACCGTCAGGTACACGGCGCGCTTGCCTTCCTGCGTGAAGTATTCGATCTTGGAGGTGACCGATTCCAGCTCGCCCAACGGGCGGCTGTCGAAGCGCTTGCGCAACGGATCTTCCTCCGCCAGCACCTGCGCCACCGGCTCCGGCGCCACGCTCAGCACGCTGCCCGTCACCGCATTGGGGCGGTAGGTGGCCAGGCCCTTCAGGCCGGCGCGCCAGGCCTCCGTGTAGAGGTGCTTGAAGTCCTCGTAGGGATAGTCGACCGGCACATTGACGGTCTTCGAAATCGCCGTATCAATGAAGGGCTGCACCACTTCCATCATGCGCAGGTGATCGATGGCGGCCATCTCCAGCGCCGTCACGAAATGCTCCGGCAGACTCTGTTCGTCCGAGACGTCGTGGCCCAGGTGGCGATACAGGCGCCAGGCATGGTCGGCCACTTCGTAGGCGCGGGTCGAGCCGTCCGGCATGCGCTTGCGGCGCTGGTAGACCCAGGAGAACGCGGGCTCGATGCCGTTCGACGCGTTGTCGGCGAAGGCCAGGGTGATCGTGCCCGTCGGCGCGACCGACAGCAGGTGCGAATTGCGGATGCCGTAGATGGCGATCGCTTCGCGCAGGTGTTCCGGCAGGCGCGAGACGAACTGCCCGCTCAGGTACTGCTCCGCGTCGAACAGCGGGAAGGCGCCCTTCTCCTGCGCCAGCTCGATCGACGCGGCGTAGGCAGCGTCGCGCAACTGCTCGGCGATGGTGGCGGCCAGCAGGCGGCCCTCGTCCGTGTCGTAGCGGATGCCGAGCATGACCAGCGCACTGCCCAGGCCCAGGAAGCCCAGGCCCACGCGGCGCTTGTTGCGGCCCTCCGCGGCCTGCTGCGGCAGCGGCCACTCCGTGGCGTCCAGCGCCAGGTCCAGCATGCGCACACCGGTGGCGGCCACCGCGCGCATCTTCTCGTAGTCGAAACGCGCTTGCTGGGTGAAAGGATGCTCGACAAAGCGCGTCAGATTGAGCGAACCGAGGTCGCAGCAGCCGTAGGCCGGCAGAGGCTGTTCTCCGCATGGATTGGTCGCGCGCAGTTCCTCGGCGTAGTGCAGGTTGTTCTCGGCATTGATACGGTCGATGAACAGGACGCCCGGTTCGGCATGGTCGTAGGTCGAAAGCATGACCTTGTCCCACAGGGTGCGGGCAGCGACGGCGCGGTAGACCCACAGGCCGTCGGTGCGCTGCCAGGCGCCCGCCTCGATCTGTTCGGCGCCCGGTTCGGCCGCGTGCACAAGCTCGAAGTCCGCGTCGGCCACCACCGACTCCATGAAGGCGTCGGTCACGCCGATGGAAAGATTGAAGTTGCTGAAGGCGCCCTTGTCCTTGGCGGCGATGAACTGCTCGATGTCCGGATGGTCGATGCGCAGCACGCCCATTTGCGCGCCGCGGCGCGCGCCGGCCGATTCGACCGTCTTGCAGGAGGCGTCGAACACTTCCATGTAGGAGACCGGACCGGAAGCGCGCGACTGCGTGCCCTTGACCTTGCTGCCGGCCGGGCGGATGGCGCTGAAGTCGTAGCCCACGCCGCCGCCGCGGCGCATGGTCTCCGCCGCTTCGGCCACGGCGGTGTAGATGCCGGGCAGGCCGTCCGCGTAGCCGGTGACGGAGTCGCCGACCGGCTGGACGAAGCAGTTCATGAGGGTGGCCTTCATGCCGAGGCCGACGGCGGAATTGATGCGGCCCGCCGGCACGAAGCCGTTCTCCTGGGCCCAGAGGAAGCGTTCTTCCATTTCGAGGCGCAGTTCGGGCACCTCCAGCGACGCCAGGGCGCGCGCCACGCGCGCGCGCACGTCCGCGACGCTGCGCTCATCTCCCTTGGCGTATTTTTCCAGCAGCACGTCGACCGACACCTCTTGCGCGGGCATGGTCGTCGCGCCAAACATTTTCTCGTTTGCGTTCATTTCTTATCCTGTTTTTCGGACCGTACGGACAGTACGGCCACCCCAGGACTATCCATGAATGTCAGCTCTGTTTCCTTAAGATAGGATAATTCCAACCCCGAGGGTCAGATCGCCCATCGCACAAAAACTTTCCCCGTGGGGCAGGTTTTGTGCAATGGGCGATCTGACCCCGATTTTAGCGGCGGCGGGTGAGCTGCTGCATGATGTTGCCGATCAGCTGTTCGCGGCGGTGCTCTTCGTCGAACAGGGCGGCGGACGGCTTGAGCAGGTCGCTGCGCGAGACGATGCCGATCAGGCGGCGCTCCGCTTCGTCGGCCACCACCGCGATCCGCTCGATCTTCAGGGCCGCCATGCGGGCGGCCAGCGAGCGGCAGGTCTCGTCCGGCGTTGTCGTCGGTACGGCCATGTCGGCCACCAGGTCGCCGGCAGTGGCGGCTCCGGCCGCGCGGTCGAAGGAGGAGCGGTCCAGCATGCCGACCACGCGCCCCTGGTCCACCACCGGGAAGGCGCGGTGGCGCTGGTCAGTCCCGAAGAAGCGTTCCAGCACCGCTTGCGCGGACAGGCTCGCGTCGATCGCCATCACGTCGCGCGTCATGACTTCGCCGGCGTGCTGGCGCTCCAGCGGGTCGATGCCGTATTCACGGTAAATGTGGTAGCCACGGCGGGCAATCTTCTCGGTCAGGATCGAGCGCGGCATCACCAGCACCGTGAAGCCGTAGGCGATGGAACAGGATGCGAGCAGCGGCAGCAAGGCGTTCATGTCGTTGGTCAGCTCCAGCGCGAACACGGCCGCCATCACCGGGGCGCGCATCATGCCGCCCAGCGTGGCGGCCATGAACACCAGCGGCCACATGGCGGCGTGCCCACCCGGCATGTAGGGGCCGAGCACCGCGCCCAGCGCCGCGCCCAGCATCAGCAAGGGAGCCAGCACGCCGCCGGAGGTGCCGGATCCGAGCGCAATCACCCACATGATGGCCTTGCAGGACAACAGGGCGACGATGACGGCGATGCTCAGGTGCGAATACAGCAGGTCGCCGATCACGTCGTAGCCGACGCCGAGCGCGCGCGGCTCCAGGTAGCCGCCGATGCCGACCACCAGACCGCCCAGTGCGGGCCACCACATCCAGTGGATCGGCAAGCGCGCGAACCCGTCTTCGACTTTATACAGGGCGGTGGACAGCAGCCAGGCCAGCGCGCCCGCGCACAGGCCGGCGAGGACGCAGCCGATCAGGTCGGCCGGAACCACGGCCGCCGTCTGCAGCGGAAACAAGGGTCCCGGATCGAACAGGTAGGTGCGCAGGAAACCGGCGACGGCGCACGCGATCGCGGCCGGCAGCAGGCTGCGCGGACGCAGTTCGAACAGCAGCAACTCCACCGCCATCAACACGGCCGCCACCGGCGTGCCGAAGATCGCGGTCATGCCGGCCACGGCGCCGGCCACGAGCAGGGTCTTGCGCTCGGCGCTGGTCAGGTGGAACAGCTGCGCGATCAGCGAACCGATCGAGCCGCCCGTCATGATGATCGGCCCTTCCGCGCCGAACGGGCCGCCGCTGCCGATCACGATGCCCGACGAAAGCGGCTTGAGCAGCGCCACCTTGGCCGACATGCGGCTGCGCCCGAACAGGATCGCTTCGATCGCCTCCGGAATGCCGTGCCCGCGGATCTTCTCCGAGCCATAGCGCGCCATCAGGCCGACGATGATGCCGCCGACAACCGGCACCGGAATGACCCACAGGCCAAGTGTATTCAGTGCCGGCGAACGCGCCACCCCGCTCAATTCCTGGAAGAAGAACAGATTGGTAAATACCCGGATCAGGTACAGCAGGAAGGCGCCGGCCAGGGTGCTGAGGACCCCGAGCACGGCGGCGATGGCGGCGATGCGCACAAGATGGAAGTCCGCCGCGAAATCGCGGCGTGCGTGAGCAGATTGCATGATTACTCCGAAAGATCGATGAACGGCACGCTGAAGCGGCCGCGCAGGGAATTCAGTTCGCGCCGGTGCAGGTCGGCCAACTGGCGAAGGATCGCTTCGCCGGGCGCCAGCAGGTGCACCTCGACCCGGCGGCCGTCCGCCTGGCTGGTGCGGCGCTCAACCAACCCGGCAGCCTCGCAGCGCGTGACCAGGGCCACGACGCCGTTGTGCTGCGCCTGTAGCCGTTCGGCCAGTTCGCCGATCGTGGCCCAGGGCCGTTCGGGGTAGCCCTTGACGTGCAATAGCAGCAGGTACTGCAAGGGCGTGATCCCGTGCTCCTGCGCCGCCTTCTCGGAAAAGCGCTCGAAGCGCCGGATCTGGTAGCGAAATTCCGACAGCTGTTCGAAGTCGGATTTGTGCAGGTCGGGGGAACGGGGTTTGGTTGACACAAGCGAAATCATATCACGACGTGACATATTTTTACGAATCCGGAATGTTTACAATGGCTTATGCGCTCTTACCTCCTCATCCTCGCACTCGGCACGGGTCTCGCGCAGGCCGCGCCGGACGAACCGGCGCGCCTGGTCCAATTGATCAACGCGTTGCGCGCCGCGCCCGAGCGCTGCGAGGGCCGGCCCGCCCAGCCAGCCCCGCCCTTGGCGCCGCAGGCCGCGCTGGCCCGCGTGCAGCCCGGCTTCGGGCGCTTTCTGGACCAGGCGCTGGAGGAGGCGGGCTACCCGGTCGAGCGCGCCGACGTCATCGAGGTGAGTGGACCGCAAAGCGCGGCCGATGCATTCGCGGCGCTGCGTACGTCCCGCTGCCGCAGCCTGCTCGATCCGGAGTTCGCCGCCATCGGCGTGCGCCAGGACGGGACCGCGTGGCAGATCGTCCTGGCCCGGCCCGCGCCGCAGGATACGTTCCGCCAATTGCGCCCGGACTGGCAGGATGTGGGCCGATCGATCCTGGCCGCCGTGAACGCGGTACGCGGCCAGCGCCAGACCTGCGGCGACGCGAACTACGAGCCGGCCCCGCCGCTCACATGGAACCCAGCGCTGGGCCGCGCGGCGCTGGCGCACAGCCAGTACATGTCCGCCAACCGCCACTTCAGCCATCGCGAACGGAACGGCAGCACGGCGGCCGAGCGCGCGCAGCAGGCCGGCTACAGCTGGCGGCGGGTCGGGGAGAACATCGCCTCGGGCCAGGAGTCCCCCGAGGAAGCGGTGGCAGGCTGGATGGCAAGCCCCGGCCATTGCACGAACATCATGAACCCGGGCTTCACCGAAATGGGCGCGGCCTACGCGCTGGACCCGCAGCGCAAGCACGCCGTGATCTTCTGGACCCAGGTCTTCGGCGCGCCGAAGTGAGCGCGCCGTTTCTCGTGGCGGTGACATCATGTCCTCCCCAACCGAGAACGGAGGACACCATGGTCAGGAAGACGAAGCAAGCGCCCCAGCCGCGCCGGGGCGATTCGGAACAGGCGAGCGATCCGGGCATGCAGCAGAGCGGCACGCACGGACAGTGGCAGGACGACGCCCTCAAGGGCATCACCAGGCAGCATCCGCAGCGCGGCATTCCGCAGGTGGACAGCCTGGAGCCGCCCGAGGCGCCCGCCAAGGAATGAAACAAGCGGCCGGGCAGCCCCGGCCGCCTGCCGCCTTCAGGCTTACGGCAAGGCCGACACGTCGACCGCGGGCACCTGCCCGGTGGCCGCGCGCGTGAAGGTCTGGTTGATGCTCACGTAGTCGTTGAAGAAGCCGCCGTTCTGCAAATAGAAGGCGCCGTTCTGGATGCCGCCCGCATAATCCATGCGCTGCGCATTGGCGGCGGTGGCGTCACCCGTGAAGCGGCCGCTGGTCAGCTCGGTCCAGGTGCCGCTAGTGTTCCGCGCCCACTGGTTGCCGAAACGGACGCTCCGTCCCAGGTAGCCGTTGGTATCGATGAAGTTCTCCAGGAAGGAGTAGACACCGGCCAGATAGGTGCTCGTGGCCGGGCGCTTCCAGGTCGCGATGAAGCGCCAGGCTCCGGTCTCGGGCGCGTAAAACCAGGCCGAGAAGTCGGTGTTTCCCGCGCCGTCTGGCTGCGCGCGCGTAATCACCCGGTAGGTGTTCCCCGCGACCCAGTTGTAGACCAGATAGGACTGGCCGCCGGTGCCCTCCCCGCCGAAGCCGTTGTCGACCACATCCGGCCCCTTGCGCACCAGCGTGGTCTTGGCGCCGTTGTCCGCGTCCCACACCGAGAACAGGATCCGCCGCTCGCTGGCGGAATTGACCTGCAAGCCGCAGTAGCCGCCGTTGAAGCCGTTGGTCATGAAATAGGAGCCGACCTGGTCCTGCCCGGTCGGCACCGTCACTTCGTTGTAGAAGTATTCGGTGTTGGCGGGCACGGTGAAGCCCATGTGCACCGACGGGCCGCGCCGCGACCAGTAGTAGTTGGCGGGGTCGTTGGCGTAATTGAGGGCCGAACTGGTCGTCACGCGCAGGGCCGACACGTCGCCGTAGTAGCCGCCGGTCTTGCTCACGCCGCGCAAATCGACGCGCACGTAGCCGGGGCTGGGGATGTAGACCATACCGACGGCATAGGTCTTGGACGCGGTGCCGGACAGGGTCACGTCGAACGAGCTGCCGTTGACCGTGACCCGCACGCGGCTGGAACTGCTGCCCGCCAGCTTGGCGTCCAGCGCCAGCGTCACGCTGCCCGCCGAGGCCATGCGGAACCATACGCTGGTGACCGTGCTGGAACTGGTCCAGTTGGCCAGGCCGTTATCGTTGATGATTTCCGTCGCACCGGGCGCGGCGCTGGTGACGAAGCCATTGCCGGCCAGCGCCACCACCGACGTCGCCGCCGATGCGCGTTTGGCGCTGCTTTGCATCTGGCTGGCGGCGCCCTGCTCCGTCGCGGCGCCGCCGCAGCCGGCCAAAGCCAGCGCGGCCAGGTACAGCATTAAGACTCTGCGTTTCATCTCTCCTCCTCCGTACAAGCCGGCGCGCCGGATCGCATCCGGACGGGGCGCCGGCTTGCCCGTCCGGAGCGAAGCGCGTCAGAACTTGTACTCGGCGGTCAGGCGCACCGAGCGCGGGGCCGTGCGGCCCGTCACCTGCAGGTAGGTGTTGGAGACCGCGCCGGCGTCCTCGCGCACCTCGTTGTAGCGCGTGACGGTCTGGCGGTTGAACACGTTGAACACGTCGGCCTTGAAACTGAGACCGCGCACCTGCGCCGGCGCATATGCCAGATTCAGGTCCAGCTGCATCTGCCACGGCAGACGTCCCTGGCTGCCGCGCGGCGCCGGCTTGCCGTTGCAGTAGAAGTAGGCCGACCCGTAGTCCTCGTCGAAGCGCAGCTCGGGCGGCAGCTCGCCGATGCAATTGCGCGGCGCGCCGGAGATCAAGGCGAGGTTCGCGCCGGCCGTCCACTCGGGCGTCAGCTCGACCACGCCATAGGCCTTGATGGCGTGGCGGTGGTCCCCCGGCAGGTAGCCGTAGGCGTTGTACATCAGCTCACGGTGGTCGTCGCTGACCGTGAGCGCCACGTCGCCGCCGCCCAGCGTGTCGGTCTGCCCTTCCATGTTCCCCTTCAGCGAAGACAGGGTGTAGGTCAGCTTGCCGTACCAGCCATCGCGCCACGGATGTTCCACGAACAGGTTGAGCGCGCGGTAGGTGCGGTCCGGCTTGGGATTGCCCCACTCGGCCGCGCTGATGTCGACCCGGCGCAGGCCCTGGCCGTCGGCAAAATCGATCCACAGGCTGTTGTCGCGCCCGGGGTTCATGATCGCGCACTGGAACCCGCTCCAGTTGGAGGTATCGACGTTGTTGCGCGCGGCCCAGGTCTCGATCGGACGCGCGTCGCAGGTATCGTCGTTGGTGTCGTTCAGGCGGCGATACAGCACGCCGGCGCCTGCCACCCATTTCGGTCCGAAGGCGCGCTCGACGCCGAACGACAGCTCGTCCTGCGACAAGGGCTTGAGCCCGATCGCCGTGACTTCGCGCGCGTCGCGGCCCTGGCCGTAGAAGTTGTTCGGCGAATAGGGCTTGCTGATCGCGTGCAGTCCGGTCGGCGCACCGGTGGCCGGATCGACGCCCGTATAGGTGAAGTACTCGCTGGTCTGCAGCAGCGGGCTGGCCATGTTGCTGGACAGGTTGGACGGCACCGGCAGGTGGTAGCGGCCCGCGTTCAGGTAGACCTTGAGCGTGGAGTCGCCCGCCACGTCCCAGGTCGCGCCCAGGCGCGGGGCGATCATGTTGCGTTGTTCGATAAAGGCGTCGCCGTTCGAGGTGTAGTTGGTGAACTGCTCGCGGCGCAGGCCGAGATCCAGCAGCAGGCGCGGCGTGACCTGGTAGTGGTCCTGCAGGTACTGCGCGGACTGCACGCTGGTCGGATGGGCGACGTTGGTGCTGATGTCCTTGCTCACGTAGTAGCCCTGCATGCCGTAGCCGCCGCCCTGGGCCGGCGTCTCGAAAGCGCCGTTGATCGGGCGGTTCGGATCGCTCGCCTTGCGGTAAGTCCAGCGGTAGCCGCCGGCCAGGGTGTTGCCGACGACGGAGGAGATGTCCAGCCGGTCGATGCCGCCGCGCAGGGCATGCGCGCCCAGTTTGTACTCCACGTCCAGGCGCAGGCCCTTCTGGCGGTCCGCGGTCGCGGGGTCGACCAGGTTGCCGGTCACGGTCTGCGGATTCGGATAGTTCAGGCCAGGCACCCGCGTGGTCACGCCCGACGAAGTCTGGGCCAGGGCCGGATCGTAGCCGTTGGGGATGCGCTGGTGGGCCGTGTCCGAGCGGCCGTACAGGGCGGTGACGGTCAGGTCGTCGGTGAGATAGCCGGTGTACTTGAAGATGTCGACGTCGGCGCCCGGGGCGGAACCGGCGCCGCAGCAGTTTTCCGTCACCTGCCCCGCATTGCCCGGCACCGCGTTGCGCTGCAGGCTGCCGTAGTCGAAGCCGAAGGCCTGGCTGTGCGTGGTGGTGCGGTCGTACAGCTTGGTGTATTCCACGCGGTGCTCGTCGGTGATATTGAAATCGAGCTTGGCGAGGTAGCGGTCCACTTGCGTGCCGCTGCTGTTCCAGCCGGTCTTGATCACGGGTCCGGCCCCACTGGAGGCGGCGATGGCGTCGCTGTCGGTGCGGGTCTGCTCGATGGCGACGAAGCCGAACAGGCGGTCGCGCACCAGTGCGCCGCCGGCGTAGATGCCGGCCATCTTGGTGGTGCTGCTGTTGTCGTGGTTCCAGAACAGGAGCTTGCCGTCGGTCTCGGGATGCGCGCCCGTGCTCGGGTAGTAGGTGTTGACGGGGGCCGCGCGCAGCCCGTTCGGAATCAGGGCAGCCTTGCCGCCGAACTCGAAGCGGTTGCCGCCGCTCCTGGTGGTCACGTTGATCACGCCGCCGGTCGAACGGCCGAATTCCGCGCCATAGCCGCCCGACAGCACCTGCATGTTGGCGATGGCGCCGAACGGCAGCTCGGACGCGCCGACCTGGGTCAGGATGTTCGTGACCGGGAAGCCGTTGACGTAGAACGCGTTCTCGGACTGGCCCGAGCCGGCGATGGCGGGCGCATTGCCGTACTGGCTGTTGGTGCCGCGGGACACGCCCGGGGTCAGCTGCACCACGGAGGCGACGTCGTTCGCCACCGGCAGCGCCTGCAGCTGGCGCGCGGTGAAGACCACGCCGTTGTTCGTGTTCGACACGTCGATGCGGCTGCGGGCGGCCGACACCACCACGGTCTGGGTCGCGCCCGATCCGAAGCTCGCTTCCGCGCCGCTGCCCACCAGCGCCTCCACTTCCTGGCTCGCCTCCAGCGCGCCGCCCCGCATCAGGCGCACCGCGTAGCGGCCCGGCGGCATGGAGGTCGCGACATACTTGCCCTTGGCGTCCGGCGTGAGCGTGCGCTGGGCGCCGGTGGCCAGGTTCTGCACCACCACGCTGGCGCCGGCGGGTACGCGCACCTCGCCGAAGATAGTGGTGGTGGCGTTGGACTGGGCCGCCGCCGGACCGCACGCCGCCAGGGCGATAAGCAGCGCGGTGGCACGCAGGATGGCGCTGTCGCGCCGGATGAAGCGGTCTCGATGCATGGTCTTTGTCTCCGTGACTCTTTGGTTAGGGATGAAGACGCCCCTCCCCGTCCTGGCGGGGCGTCGTTGGTTGGAAGGGGAAGCGGGGTTTAAGGCAGGCGGACAGCCGCTCCGGCGGGGCCGATCAGGACAGCGTTACCCCAGTTGCCACAGACATGCGCGGGGTCGGGCCCGCGCGCTCCGAGCGTGCGCAGGCTCAGCTCCTTCAGTCCGCGCACGTCGAGTTCGGGTTTGACGACGGCCGGCGCCTGCACCAGGCCGCTGTCGTACAGCAGGCGCGCCCCGCTCCAGACCTGGAACTGCAGGCCGCCCGCCGCGCGGCAGCTGTCGTCGATGCCCAGGTCCGCGCGCAGCATGGTCCAGCCGCCGTCCAGCTTCAGGTCGATCCGGCTGGCCGGCCCGACACCGAGACCGCGGCGGAACCACAGACCGTTCATGCGCAGCGCGCCACCCTTGCCGGCGGGACGGTCGCGCTGCACGGACTTGGGCAGCGCCAGGTCGGACAGATAGCGCTGCTGCTCCGGCCCTTCCGGCACCCGGTGTTCGAGGATATGGAATTCTGACAGCGTCACCGGCGCTACATCCGGCGCCAGCAGCGCGTTGTAGGCGGCGGCCGGCGCGCCGGCTTGCGCGGCCAGCACCATCGGGTCGTTGGCCGAGGCCGACTCGCCGTCCGGGTTGTGGGTGCTCAGCACGCGAAAGCGCAGCAGGCGCCCCGCGACCGGATCGAAGGAAATGGTCTGCATCTGCTCGGCGAGCTTGAGCCGGCCGCGGGCGGCCGGCACGCCCCAGTCGCCGTTGCGGTCGGCGACATAGACCTCGTAGTCGCGCACCTGGCCGTGCTGCCAGTACTTGTCGTTGCGCGGGGCGAGCTCGATGCCGTCGATGAGGCGGCGCTCCGTGAAGCCGATCACCCATTCGTGCGGACCGCTGCGCACGGCCTGATTGCGCACCGTGCGGAACCAGGTGCCGGGTTTGCCGTCGAAGGCGTTTTCCAGCGGCTGGCCGGCTTCCTCGGCCGGGCGGTTCACCACGATCAGGGAGTCGGCCGCCAGCGCGCGGCCGGGCTCGGGCGCCGCCGGGAAGGCATCGTCTGCATGCGCGGCGGCGGCCGCGCCCTGCACTTCCAGCGCCAGCGCGGCGCGGATGTCCTGCTTTGCCGTCTTGGCGTGCAGGGTGCCGAGGCGCTCGGCCGGATCGAAGAACCAGCCGACGTCGGCCTGGTCGTAGGCGGCGCGGTCGGCCAGGGCCGGTAGCTCGGCGCCGTTCGCCGTCACGCGCGCCGGCCGGGCGCGGGCCAGCATCCGGAACGCGTAGGCGCGGCGCGCTTCCTGTCCCTGGTAGCTGCCGTGGACCGGGCCGACATGTACGCGCACGCCGCCCGCATCGGCGTGCATGCCGATCGTCTGCGTGCTGGAGGCGCCTTGCTGGTACTGGCGGGTGCCGCCATCGTCCTCGTACAGGTCGAAGCGCGAATCGCCGTCCGGGTACAGGTCGAAGGTCACCTGGTCCTTGGGCTTCTGGCCGTCGTACAGCACTTCCGGATACATGGGCAGGATGGCGCCGGCACGCACGAACACGGGCAGCTTGTCCAGCGTGACGGCCAGGTCGAGGTTGCGGCCTGCCGCGGGCGCGCTGGCCTGGCGGCCGTCCCAGTAGTCGTACCAGCGCCCGGCCGGCAGGTGGATGGCGCGCCGCCAGCCCTGGCTGGCCGCCTGGCTGCGGTACACCGGGGCCACCAGCAGATCGCGGCCGAGGAAGAATTGATAACGCCAGGCTTCCGTGTAGGCCGCCGGATCGTCAGGGTGGTCCCACATCAGGCCGCGCACCATGGGCGCGCCGGTCTGCTCGGCCTCGTGCATCAGCGTGTACATGTAGGGCGTCAGGCGCAGCTTGAGCTTGAGGTAGCGGCGGTTGATACTCCGGTACGACTCCTCGAACCACCACGGATGCTTGCGCTCGTTGGCGGACCAGCCGGACATGCCCATGAGGACCGGCGTGAAGGTCTTCCATTGCAGGTCGCGCGTATAGGTCTCGGGGCTGCCGCCGAAGATGCCGTCCACGTCGCCGGTCGCATAGACCTGGCCGGACAGGCCGGAGCCGATCAGGGTCGGCACATGCCAGCGGATATAGTCCCAGCTGCCGCTCTGGTCCCCGGTCCAGGCGACGGCGTAGCGCTGGGTGCCGGCCCAGCCCATCACGGTCCAGATGAAGGGGCGGCTATCCGAATTGGCGAGGATGCCGTTGTAGGCGGCCTGGTTGGCGTCGAGCGAGAACTGGTAGCCCTTGCCGGTCCAGGCCACGTCCAGCTTCTGCACCCGCGTGCCGGCCTGCCCGACTTCCCACGTGATCTTGTCGACGCCGTTCTCGGTCCACAGGCCGGTGCGAAAGCCCAGGCCGGCCAGGCCTTTCACCACGTCCGGCAGCGCGGTATAGCCGCAGCCGTAGCCGTCGTTGGGAAGGATCCAGCCGCCCGGCATGTCGTGCTCGCGGTAGCGGCGCGCCACGCTTGCCACCACGTCCGGCGTGGTACCGGTGGGGCCGTCGGTCCAGCCCTTGGGCACGGTGCCGGGCTTTTTCACGTTGTCGCCGTCGTTGTAGCAATCGGCGTCGCCGTATTCAAGCGCCCAGCGCGGCAGCATGCGCGCGCGGCCGGTCCACTCCGTGTAGCGCGCCAGCGCGGCGCGCAAGTCGGCGCCGACAAAGAAGTAGGCGTCGAAGCGGCCTTCCGCGTGTTCGAGGCTGATCTGGTCCGGCTGGCGCAGGTCGTACACACCGTCCGACCAGGTATTGCGCAGCATGGCCCAGCCGCGCGAGCTGAGAAGGAAAGGCGCGGGGCTGGGGCGGTCGCCCTCTTCCCAGCCGCCCGAATAGGACACGGCGAGCTGCTTGCCCTTGAATGAGAAGTGCCCGTTCTGCTGGCCACCGCCGAAGAACTGTTCGGCCGAATCGCTGGCCAGCACCTGCACGCTGCGCTTGGGCGCCAGGTCGAGCGGCTGCACCTCCTTCCACAGGGGAGTGGGCTCGCCGTGGCGATACAGGGCGAGGCGCAGCGGCTTGCGCTCGATTCGCAGGCTGAGGGCGGCGGTTTCGATCAAGACGTGATCCTTCGCTTCGCGCACGCTGTGCGCCACCTCCTGCGCGGGCGTGCCGACCACGATGGCGGCGGCCTTGTCGCCGGGGCCGGTCAGCTTGCCGTCGGCGGCGGCCCAGATGCGCAGCACGTCCGGACGCAGCAGTTGCACCCGCACGAGCGCGCCGCTGTCGGTGCGCAGATCCCATTGGGGGGAGGCGCCCGCGACCGCGGTCACGGACTTGAGACTGCCCACCGGCGCCGCCGTGGCGGGCAGCGCGGCGGCCCCGATCAGGCCGGCCAGCAGAAAGGGATGGAACCAGATGGAACGCTTCATGACTTGTGTTTTCGCAAGTTTCGAATGAGGCTCACTTTAGGAAGAAAAAAGTGAAACGTCAACAAGAATGAAAAGAAAATTCTCCTAATTCTTTCGTTTAACGGAAATTTACCGGACTATCTTTCGTTTAGTCGCGATTTCGCCACAATATTCGCAAGACGAATGTCCCAATATCTTTCGATTTCTCTTTCGAGTTTGACTTTTCGAAATTACGAACTTATGATTCGTTCCATTCATTGTCCACATTTCTTTCGATGACCCTTCTTTTTCAGCGCAATTGGTCCGACTGCGGCGGCCTCGACACCGCCCGCGAAATCGCCCAGCAACCGGCGGCCTGGCGCGAGCTGGCAGCGCTCCTGAACGCTGCGCACACCAGCCTCGCGGCCTTTCTCGGCAGCCGCCTGGACGATCCGCGCCAGCACGTGATCCTGACCGGCGCCGGGAGTTCGGCCTACGTCGGCCAATTGGTGGCGGACGAACTGGCGATGCGCTGCGCCGCCCGCGTGCGCGCCGTTCCGACCACCAGCCTGCTCACGCATCCGGAACGCTACCTGGCCCCGCAGGCAGCCACCCTCCTCGTCTCGTTCGCGCGCAGCGGCGACAGCCCGGAGAGCCTGGCCGCCGTCGACCTGGTGCGCGCCACCGTGTCCGAGGCCCGCTTCCTGAACATTACCTGCAATCCGGACGGCCGGCTCGCCCAGCGCGGCGCGGCCGCCCCGGACAGCTACAACCTGTTGATGCCGGGCGCCAGCTGCGACCGCGGCTTTGCCATGACCAGCAGCTTCACCTGCATGCTGCTGGCCGGCCTGTGCGCCCTGGGCGACGCCGGCCTGGCCGAACGCCTGCCGCGCCTCGCCGCGCTGGGCGACGAAGCCCTGCAAACCTGGCCCCAGCGCGTGGCGGACCTGGCGCGCGCCCGCCATGACCGCGTGATCTACCTGGCCAGCGGGCCGCTGGAAGGCCTGGCGCGCGAAGCGGCGCTCAAGGTGCTGGAGCTGACCGCGGGCCAGGTCACGGCGCTGGCCGAAACTGCGCTTGGCTTTCGCCACGGTCCCAAGTCCGTCGTCACCCGCGACACCCTGGTCGTCGCTTTCCGCAGCACGCACAGCCTGGCGCGCCGCTACGAGGACGACCTGCTCGGCGAACTTGGCCGCGACAGCGTGGCCGGGCGCTGCGTCACGGTCGGCACCGATGCCGACTTCGGGCTCGACGCCCCGCAATGGCCGGACGTCTGGCTGGCCCCAGTGTGGCTGCTGATGGCCCAATCCTATGCCCTGCTGCGCTCCGCCAATCTCGGCCTGCGGCCGGACAACCCCTTCCGTGGCGGTATCGTCAACCGCGTGGTCCAGGGCGTCACCATCTATCACGAGCATCATGGCTGAAGCCGACCGCATCGTCCACGGCATCGACATCGGCGGCACCAAGATCGAATTGGTGGCCTTCCGCGCCGCGCCGGGTGCGTTCGAGGAGCTGCACCGCGAGCGCATCGCCACCCCGGCCGAGGATTTCGAGAGCTTCGTCCTGGCCGTCACGGATCTGATCGCGCGCGCCGACGCCACCCTGGGCGTACGCGCCCCGGTCGGCATCGGCCTGCCGGGCGTGACCGACGCCGCCACCGGCCGCCAGCTCAGTTCCAACCTGCCCGCCGTGAACGGCCGCCTCGCCGCCGCGCGCCTGCGCGCAGGCTTGGCACGGCCGGTCGCCTTCGGCAACGACTGCCAGTGCTTCGCCCTCTCGGAGGCGCAAGGCGGCGCGGCCGCGGGCATGCCCAGCATGTTCGGCGCCATCCTCGGCACCGGCGCCGGCGGCGGCTTCTGCCTGGACGGCAAACTGCAACGGGGCCACAACGGCGTGGCCGGGGAATGGGGCCACTGGCCGGTGCCGGCCGCCCTGCTCGAGTATTACACGCTGCCCGTGATCGACTGCCCGTGCGGACGGCGCGGCTGCCTGGAGCGTTATGTCTCCGGCCCCGGCCTGGCGCGCCTGTACCGCCACTTCGGCGGCGCCAGTGCCGAGCCGCTCGCCATTGTCGGCCGCGCCAACGCGGGCGACGCCGCCGCCGCACGGACCCTGGACGCGCACCTCGACCTGCTCGGCCAGGCCCTGGCCGGATTGGTGCTGACGCTCGACCCGCACGTATTGGTGCTGGGCGGCGGCCTGTCCAAGCTGCCGCACCTGTATGAGCGCCTGCCCGGCGCCATCGGCCGCCACCTGTTCCACGGCGCCCTGCCCCCGCCCGTCCTGCCGCCGCGCTTCGGCGACGCCGGCGGCGCGCGCGGCGCGGCCCTCCTCGTCCAACAAGCCCTGCAGGCCTGAGCCATGTCCGACACCTTGAACGCTTCTCCCATCGCGCAGCTCGTGCGCGCCCACCGCCGCGGCGCCCCGGTCGGCATCTACAGTGTGTGCTGCAGCCATCCGCTGGTGCTGCGCGCCGCCCTGAAGGTGGCCCAGGAATTCGACACGCCGCTGCTGGTCGAAGCCACGTCCAACCAGGTCGACCAGTTCGGCGGCTATACCGGCATGACGCCCCAGCAATTCGCGGCCGGGGTGCAGGCGCTGGCGCGCGAAGCCGGGTTTCCGGCCGAGCGCCTGGTGCTGGGCGGCGACCACCTCGGTCCCAACGCCTGGCAGCACCAGCCGGCCGCCCAAGCGATGCGCAATGCGGAGGACCTGATCGCCGCCTACGTGCGCGCCGGCTTTCACAAGATCCACCTCGATTGCAGCATGCGCTGCGCCGACGATCCGGCGCACCTGTCCGACCACGTGATCGCCGACCGCTCCGCGCGCCTGGCCGCGGTGGCGGAAAACGCCGCCCAGGCGGCCGGACTGGCGCCGCCCGTGTACGTGATCGGCACCGAGGTGCCGGTGCCGGGCGGCGAAGCGGAGCTGGCGCAGGCCGGGGCGGTCACCGCTCCGGTGGCGGCCGCCGCCACCCTCGACGTGCATTGGCGCGCCTTTGCCGCCGCCGGCCTGCGTGCGGCCTGGCAGCGGGTGCTGGCGATGGTGGTGCAGCCAGGCGTGGACTTCGACCACACCCAGGTGCAGCATTACGACCGCGGCCAGGCGGCCGCGCTGTCCGAGTTCGTGGCCGGCCGCCCCGGCCTGGTGTTCGAAGCCCACTCGACCGACTACCAGCGCGAAACAGCGCTGCACGCCATGGTGCGCGACCATTTCGCCATCCTCAAGGTCGGCCCCGCGCTGACCTTCGCGCTGCGCGAAGCCATGCTCGCCCTGTGCCAGATCGAGGATGAACTGGTCGACCCGGACCAGGCCTCGCACCTGATGGCCGTGCTGGACGCCGCCATGCTGGCGCGCCCGCAATACTGGATCAAGCACTACCACGGCGACGGCCGCCGCCAGCGTCTGTTGCGCCGCTACGGCCTGTCCGACCGCTGCCGCTATTACTGGAACGAACCGAGCGTGGCCGCCGCCGTGGCGCGCCTGTTCGCCAACCTGGATGCCTGCGCTATCCCGCCCGCCCTCCTCAGCCAGCACCTGCCCGAGCAGTATGCCGCGCTGGTCGAGGGCAGCCTGGCGGGCGGCGCGCAGGCGCTGGTCGAACACAAGATCGCCCGCGTGCTGGCCCAGTATGCCCGCGCCTGCGCCCGCAACACCGCCCCCGCCTTCAATGGCAAAGCGGAAACGATCTGTTAAGCTCGGGATTTTTCACGCCGACCGAGCCGAGACCATGCGAAACACCAGCCAGCGCCGCGCCACCATCCTGCAACTGCTTGCCGCCCACGGGTCGGTCCAGGTGGCCGAATTGGTCGAGCAGCTCGGCGTGTCCGCCGTCACGATCCGCAACGACCTCTCGGCGCTGGAGGCGCAAGGCATGGCCACGCGCAGCCACGGCGGGGCCGTCCTCGCGCGCACCCCGCCGCCGGAACAGACCATCCGCCAGAAGGACGCGCTCAATCACGAGCAGAAGGAGCGCATCGGCGCCCTGGCCGCGACGCTGGTGCAGGAGGGCGACAACATCATCGTCGACTCCGGTACGACCACCATTTCGCTCGCGCGCCACCTGCGCGCCGCGCACGGCGTGACCGTCATGACCAATGGCCTGAACGTGGCCTGGGAACTGGCCGACGCGCCCGGCGTGGACCTGATCCTCACCGGCGGCCTGCTGCGCAAGCAGTCGCTCTCCTTCCAGGGCACGCAGGCGGAGGCCTGCCTGCAGGCCTACAACTTCGACAAGCTGTTCCTCGGCGTGGATGGTTTCGACCTGCAGTTCGGGATCACCACCCACCACGAGGCCGAAGCCAGCATGAACTTCCGCATGGTCGAACGTGCGAAGAAGGTCATCGTGCTGACCGACGCCTCCAAATTCGGGCGCGTGAGCCTGCACCGCATCGTGCAGCTCGAACGCGTTCACACCGTCATCACCGATGCCGCCATCCCCGCCGAGTACCGTGAAGGGCTGGCGCGGCTGGGCATCGAATTACTCATCGCGGACTAGGACGTGCTAAGCGGCAGAATTCTCACTCCCACCGGCTGGATCACTGGACACCTGCACTACGGCCAGCGCATCCATCGCATCGAAGCCGATTCCGCCGCCAGCGCCGAGCGCATCATCCTGCCCGGCTTCGTCGACCTGCACGTGCATGGCGCGGCGGGCGTCGACATCATGCAAGGCGGGGACGCCGGCACCACGGTCGCCCGCTTCCACGCGCGCCATGGCACCACCAGCCTGCTCGGCACCACCCTGACCGCGCCCGAAGCGGCGATCCGCCACGCGCTGCACGGCCTGGCCGGCACCATCGGCCGGCGCGCCCGCGACGGCGCGCGCATGCTGGGCGTGCACCTCGAAGGCCCTTTCCTGAATCGCCAGCGGCTGGGCGCCCAGCCGCCGGACGTCACCGTGGCCAGCCGCGCGCTGGTGGAAAGCCTGCATGCCGTGGCGCCGATCCGCGTGCTCACCCTGGCGCCGGAAGTGGCGGGCCACCTGGAGCTGATCCCGCACCTGTGCGCCCTCGGCATCCGGGTCCAGATCGGCCACAGCGCGGGCAGCTACGACGATGGCGTGGCCGCCTTGCGCGCGGGCGCCAGCGGCTTCACCCATCTGTTCAACGGCATGACCGGCATGGGCCACTACCAGCCCGGCATGGCCGGCGCCGCCCTCGCCCATGCGGAATACGCGGAAATCATTCCCGACCTCCTGCACGCGCATCCGGGCGCCCTGCGCTCCGCGCTGCGCTGCATTCCGCGCCTGTACGCGGTGACCGACGCCACCTCCGCCACCGGCATGCCGGACGGCGAATACGCGCTCGGCAGCCAGCGCGTCATCAAGTGCATGGGCTGCGTGCGGCTGGCGACCGGCTCGCTGGCCGGCAGCGTGCTAACCATGGACCAGGCGCTGCGCAACCTGGTCGGCCTGGGACTGGATCTGGCCGACGCCTCGCAGCGTGTGTCGCGCTTCCCGGCGGATTACCTGAACGAGACGGAACGGGGGCGCCTGCGCCCCGGCGCCTGGGCTGACATCGTGGTACTCGACCGCGATCTCCAGCTCGAACAGGTCGTCGTCGAAGGCGACACCATTCCTCTCACCGACTCGCTCACCGGAGCCGCTCATGCCTGATCTCGAACCTCGCCGCCGGCAAGCCGCGATGGCCTACCTGCTCGTCATCGCCGGTCTGGGCGGGCTCCTGTACGGAATCGACGTGGGCATCATCGCCGGCGCCCTGCCCTATCTCGAAACCACGGCCGCCGTGGCCTGGCGCCTGAGCACCCAGCAGCTCGGCTTCGTGGTGGCCGCCGTGCTCCTGGGCTCCGTGCTGTCCTCGCTGCTGGCGGGCGCCTTGGCCGACGCCATCGGCCGGCGTCCCGCGATGGTGCTCGCCGGTCTGCTGTTCAGCGTGAGCATCCCCGTGATCGGGCTGGCCGACGGTTACGCGAGCTTGCTGCTCGGGCGCCTGCTGCAAGGCGTGAGCGGCGGCTTGATCGGGGTGGTGGTTCCGCTGTACCTGGCCGAATGCCTGGGCGCGCGTCAGCGCGGACGCGGCGCCGCGCTGTTTCAGCTGCTCCTGACGATGGGACTGGTGGCGGCGGCCGTGATCGGCCTCGCGCAGGCCAGCCAGGTGGACGCCGTCACGCGCGACGCACAGGCGCTCGCGCCCGCGGCCCGCGCCGCTGCCGTGCTGGCCGCGCGCGACCACGCCTGGCGCATGATCTTCTGGCTTTGCCTGGCGCCCGGCGTCGTTTTCACGCTGGGCAGCCTGCGCCTGAGCGAATCGCCGCGCTGGCTGGTGCGCCGCGGCCGCACCGCGCAGGCCCACCTGGCGCTGCTGCGCACCCGCGCTCCCGAGGCCGCGGCCGAGGAGATGACAGCGATGCAGCAAGCCCATGCCGAACACGCCGGCGCGGCGCACGACTCCCTGCTTCAGGCCCGCTACCTCAAGCCCTTTCTGCTGGCCTGCCTGATCCTGGCGCTGACCCAGGCGACCGGTATCAACTCGATCCTGGCCTACGTGGTCACCATCCTGCACCAGGCCGGCCTGCCGGGGGCGCTCGCCAATCAGGCCGATGTCGGGCTCAAGGTGCTGAACGCCCTGATGACGGTGGTCGCCGTGGTGCTGGTCGACCGCAAGGGCCGGCGCTTCCTCCTGATGACCGGCTGCGCCGCGATCGCGCTGGCGCTCCTGGCCACCGGCTTCCTGTTCGCGCAGAGCGAGGCCCAGCGCATCGACGTGCGCAGCTCCTTCCAGCAGATGGTGCGCGGCGACGGCCTTCGGTTCAAACTGGACGATGGCCTGCTGCGCGCCCTCGGCGCCGCCGACGGCGGGCCGCAGCAGCTCACCCTCACCTACGGCTACGGCCCGTTGACGGACGTGATCAGCATGCGCTCCGACGACGCCGCCGTGCGTACCATCGACTTGCGCCGCGCCGATCAGGTGCATGCGGACTCGCTGCCGGGGAGCTGGATGCGCGCCCTGCACCTGAATCCATTCCCCGACCCGGCCGCGGTCGCGGCGGCGCCGCTGCGCATCGAGCAGGCCTGGCTGGCCCCGGTTCCGCCCCCCGCGCACGGCTGGCAGGTGGCGCTCGCGATCTGCGTGTTCGTGGCCGGTTTTGCCGTCGGCCCCGGCGTGTGCGTCTGGCTCGCGCTGTCGGAATTGATGCCAACCCGGATCCGTTCGAACGGCATGAGCATCGCCCTGTTGATCAACCAGGCCGTGTCGACCACGATCGCCGCCGCCTTCCTGCCGGCCGTCGGCCGCCATGGTTACTCCACCGTCTTCCTGGCCGGAGCGGCGGCGGCCGTGGTCTACCTGGGGTGCGTAGCCTGGCTGCTGCCCGAAACGAAGGGCCGCACGCTGGAAGAGATCGAATCCCACTTCAAGCGCGCCTGACAACGCAAAAAGGCCGGGCTCTTGCGAGTCCCGGCCCGATCCACACGCTGACCGCCCACGCTATCTGCGTGGTGCGGCAGGGTCCGAATTAGATGACGCGGATGTTGGCGGCTTTTTCGCCTTTGGGGCTATTGGCGCGCTCGTAGCTCACGCGCTGGTTTTCGGCCAGGCTCTTGAAGCCTTGGCTCTGGATGTCGGAGAAGTGGGCGAACAGGTCCGCGCCGCCCGCATCCGGAGTGATGAAGCCGAAGCCCTTGGAATCATTGAACCATTTGACGATGCCGGTTTGAGTACTCATTGAGTTTTCCTTTGAAATTGTGGGCACAAGGCCCGAAAAGACACCGCGACCAAGAGGAGAACGAACGAGGGGAATCAAACAGGAATGTCCGGAGTGGACAAGACGGGAAAGAGACCAGCTAGAACAACGACTTGATGTAGTGCAGGGCGGAGCATACAGGGGTTTTCCGAAATCGCCTAATCATTTCGGATTTTATTTTGCGTGCCGCCCGCGCGGACGGCACGCGCCAACCATCAGCGGCGCTGGAAGGTCTTGCGTGCCGGCGCCGGGCCCTTCTTGTCGAGGTGACGGAAAGTGATCCGGCCTTTCGACAGGTCGTAAGGCGACAGTTCCAGCGTCACGCGGTCGCCGGCCAGAATGCGGATGTGGTGCTGGCGCATCTTGCCGGAGGTGTAGGCGACCAGTTTATGGCCATTGTCCAAGTCGACGCGGTAGCGCGAATCGGGCAGGACTTCGGCCACCAGGCCGTTCATTTCAAGCAGTTCTTCTTTAGCCATGCGGCCTCCAAGGGTGAACAAGCGGATGACGCGTCAGCCGCGCCAAGACCTTGTGGAGAGTTGAAAACCGCACGGCACGCGAAGGTGGGCGCCGTTTCAGCGGAGGGACATGCAAGCGGCGCGGGACTGCGCCACCCGGCTATTATAGGCCAAAATGACGTTTTCTGCCCGCAAAACCGCTCAACACAGGAGCCCCGCCATGTCGCTCGCACTCTACGGCCACCCATTCTCGTCCTATACGCAAAAGGTCCTGATCGCACTGTATGAAAATGGCACGCCGTTCGAATTCCGCTGCATCGGGCCGGACACGCCGCAGCATGTGCAGGAGTGGCTCGCGCGCTGGCCGCTGCGCAAGTTCCCGCTGCTGGTGGACGACGGCCGCAGCGTGGTCGAAACGAGCGTCATCATCGAGCACCTCCAGCTCGCCCATCCCGGCCCGGTGCGGCTGCTGCCGGACGACCCGCGGGCCGCGCTCGACGTGCGCTTCCACGACCGCTTCTTCGACCTGCACGTGATGACGCCGGTGCAGCGCGCCGTCGACGGCGCGCTGACCGGCGACCCGCACCTGGCCGGGCACGGCATGGCGCATGCGCAGGAGAAGCTGGACCTCGCCTATGCGTGGCTGAATCAGGAGCTGGCCGGCCGCAGCTGGGCCACGGGCGCCGACTTCACCCTGGCCGACTGCGCGGCGGCGCCCGCCCTGTTCTACGCCGACTGGACGCATCCGATCCCGGCGGGATTCGCCAATCTGCGGGCCTATCGCGCGCGCCTACTGACCCGCCCCTCGTTCGCGCGCGCGGTGGAAGAAGCGCGGCCGTACCGGCCCTTGTTCCCGCTGGGCGCCCCCGAGCGCGATTGAACGTGCTATGCTCAAAATGCCTTTCCAACCAGACAGGAGACAATGATGAAAAAGCTGATGCTGTCGTTGTTTACGATGCTCGTGTTGTCTTGCGGCCCGGCGTTCGCGGGCGACGATCCGGCGACCGCGGTCGCGCTGGTCGACAAGGCGGTGACCTACATGCAAAAGAACGGCAAGGACGCCCTGATCCGCGAAGTGAACGCCAAGAACCCGATGTTCATGAGCGGCGACGTCTACGTGGGCGTGCGCGCCCTCGACGGCACCCAGCTCGCCCACCCCATCAATCCCAAGCTGATCGGCAAGAACCTCGTCGTGCTGCCCGACGCCGATGGCAAGCTGTTCCGTAAGGAGATCATCGACATCGCCGCCTCCAAGGGCAAGGGCTGGGTCGACTACCGCTACAACAACCCGACCACGAAAGAGATCGAGAAGAAGTCGACCTACTTCGTGAAGAACGGCGATGTGATCATCGAGGCTGGCATTTACAAAGGCAAGTAGGCCGGACCGCGGGCAAATTCTCCAAAACGCCGGGTTCAAGCCAGAAAACCCGGCGTCCGCCGCATGTCGGCCGCGGGCACCGCGCTGCGCGTTATAGTTTCCAGACTTTCACTTGGAACGCAGCCCGGGACCTTCATGCAATTCTCCCCCACTCCTGTCAAGCGCACGGCCGGTGCACTATCGCTCTTCGCCCTCGGCATGACGCTGACCGTGGTTGTCCTGGCCGCCATCATCACGGCCGGGGTTCCACGGCTGCCTCTCGTCACGGCGAACACGATCTTGCTCGGCTTGTTGTTGCTGCCGCAGGCGGCCCTGGTGCATGGCCAACTGGCTAACGCGACGCGTGCGTGGGTCGCTCTCAATAAGCTATTCCTGCAATGGCTGATGCGATTTGGCACGGCACTCATCGCGGTGGGAATCGCGTTGCCCGCCCTGTTCTCCGCGATCATATCCCACGACGAATTCACGTCCGCCACTCACTGGATCGCACAGCACGGCGCGTTCACGGCGAGCTTAGGGCTTCTGCTGCTGTGCTTTCTTGCCTGGTCGATTGCCATCTCACAGGCCTGGGCAATATGGCGGCGCGGCGTCCCTCTGTCCAGCGCCGACCACGACGCGACACAGGTGCGGATGCATATCGCAGGGGAACAAACGCAAATTCACGCGCGGCTCGCGCAATATCTCGCTCTGCTGGCGGCGCGGCAAGGTCAGCCGGCCGCATGGGCGATCTACGTGCACTATCCGAAGATGGTCACGCCGAGCACACCGGGCGCCTTCAAGCTCGTGTATGCACTCAGCCCGATCGCGGTGATCCTGGCGGTCGAACCGGACCAGACGGGATGCTGGGTCGACCTGCGGTTCGAGCGGCGCAAGCTCTACCTGCTGGATCTCTATCTCAACCCGCTGGAATGCCTGATCGCGCTCGATCAATTTCAATCCAATGTCCTGCAGCCCCTGCGCAGCGAATTCGCCCTGCAGGATGCGCGCCAGCGGCAGGAGCTGCTGCGCCATCAGGCGACCGAGATGCAGCTGCGCATCTTGCAGGCCCAGGTCGAACCACACTTCCTGTTCAACACCATGGCCAACTTACGCCAGCTGTATCGCACCGACGCGAACGCCGGCGAAGCCATGCTGGACCATCTCATCCAGTATCTGCGCGGCGCGATGGAGGAACTGCGTTCCGATGCCTCCACGGTCGGGAAAGAATTCGACCTCGCCATGCACTACCTGGCGATCATGAAAATTCGCATGGGCGAGCGCCTGCGCTACAGTTTCGTCACCCACGACGAGCTTACGCATCACGCCTTCCCGCCTGCGATGCTCATCTCCCTGATTGAAAACACGCTCAAACACGGGCTGAAGCACCATGAACAGGGTGAGGTGCGCATTACGGCGCAGCGCGAAGGCGACGCGCTTCGGGTCAGCGTGGTCGACAACGGCCCGGGGATGTCGACGGTCGCGGGAACCGGACTGGGTCTGAGCAATATCCGCCAGCGTCTGGAAGCGATCCATGGACGCCGCGCCTGGCTGGAAGTCGGCGCCCTGAGCGAAGGCGGCTTCATGTCGAGCATTGTGGTGCCGGCCCAATGAGGGGCGCGGCGAACTGGGCAGGCCGACTGCTGTTGGTAGCTGTGCCGTTCGGCATCGGGCGTGGCTTGGGCGACAGTCTGTTTATCGCTCTGGCCAACGCCGCGTACTGCGGCGCCTATCTGATGTGGTCCAGGCGACATGGCAACCCGCCGTGGCGCTTTCCGGTCAGTTTGATCCTGCAGGCGGGCGCGCAGATCGTCACCCGCGGCGGCATCGTGCTTGGCGCGGCCATCCTGTTCGATTTCATTGCGGGACAGTCCAGGCCGACGCCTGCACAAACGCTCAATCTGGTGCTGGCGCTGGCCTCGCTCATTCCGGCCTGGGCCATCACGATCGCCTGGTGGCGCTCGCTCTCCCTGGCAAGCGTGAAGCGCTACGCCGCGCGAGCTGCCAGCTGCGAGGTCAATCTGCCTGGCGCGCCGTCCAGCGTGATCGCGGCCCTCGGGCTGCAGCTCGATCGGTTGCGCGGTCCGGACGCCACGCGCTTGCGGCGCGGTCTTTACCAAGCCGACCTGCACTCGTCCTTGTCGGAAGATCACACCGGCGCCTCGGTCTACCGCATCTGGTGGTCGTTGTTGCCGTTGCGCGCCTTGGTGCGCGTATCACCACAGGAATCCGGCGCCCTGCTGTCTATAACGTTCGCCCTGCGCGGCGGTTTGCACCGTCTGGAACTGTTCCCGAATCCTTGCGCCGTGCTGCCACTCATGCGGTATCTGGAGACCCAGCTCATCGCGCCAGTCCAGGCGCAACTCCAACTGACGGATGCGCGCGAACGTGAAGAACGCCTGCGTCTGGACGCCACGGAAGCGCAGTTACGCATTCTGCAGGCGCAGATCGAACCCCACTTCTTCTTCAACAGCCTTGCCAACGTGCGCCAGTTGTACCGAACGGATGTGCGCGCCGGCGAGGAAATGCTCAACCACCTGATCAGCTATCTGCGCGGTGCGATGCAGGACCTGCGCGCGCACGAGACGACGGTCAAACATGAGCTCGACCTGGCGGCGCACTACCTGGCGGTCATGAAAGTTCGCTTTGGCGAGCGCCTGGCATACCGCTTCAACATCCACCCCGGTGCGGCCGCGCTGCGTTTTCCCGCTGCCATGCTGATCTCCCTGGTTGAAAACGCCCTCATCCATGGGTTGCGCGAGCACCCGAGCGGCGAAGTGGACATTTCCGCCACGCTTGAGGGGAAGTCGCTGCGCATTGCCGTGGCCGACAACGGCCCTGGCATTTCCAGCGTGGAAGGAACTGGTACGGGGCTCAGCAACATACGCCAGCGCCTGGAAGCCATGTATGGAGCCGCGGCACAGCTGGTCGTCGGCGCGCCTGCCAGTGGCGGATTTGAAGCCTGTATCATGATCCCCGTCCAACTGTTGAAACCCTGAGTGCCATGCCCACCGCTATCATTGCTGAAGACGAACCCCTGTTGCGTGCGGAACTGCGCGAAGCCCTGACTGCGTTGTGGCCGGAATTGTCCATCGTGGCCGAGGCGCCCGATGGCATTGCGGCCATGAACGGCATCCGAACACACGCCCCGGATGTGGTCTTCCTCGACATCAATATGCCCGGACTGACCGGGCTCGAAGTGGCCAAGGTTGTCCAGGGGAAGACGGCCGTCGTTTTCCTGACGGCGTATAACCAGCACGCCCTGGAAGCCTTCGACCTGGGCGCCGTGGATTATCTCGTCAAGCCGCTGAATCGCGGCCGGCTGGTGCAGACCATCACCCGGCTACGCGCCAACGTCGGCCATTCCTCGCCGGAAGTGCCGGAGCGGGTATGGCAAGCGCTGGCAACCTCGTCCCCCGAGAAGAAGCACTTGAACTGGATCCAGGCGTCGGTCGGTAATTTGCTGCGCTTGATCACCGTGGGCGAAATCTATTTCTTTCAGTCCGACCTCAAGTACACGCGGGTCGTGACCGCCCAGACCGATGCCCTGATCCGCAAGCCGATCAAGGAGCTCGCCGATGAGCTCGACCCCGCGATGTTCGTTCAAGTGAACCGGGGCACGATCGTCAACCTGCACCGCATCGAATCGATCTACCGGGCCGAAGGCGTCATGGAGATTCGGCTGAAGGAGCGGCCGGAAAAGCTGAGCGTGAGCTCGGGCTACCAGGCCGCCTTCCGCCAGCTCTGATCTGCCTTTCAGGCCCGCACCAGCACATACACGCCGGCGCGCGGATTGGACACGCGCAAGCTCCACGCGTCGGCGGTCTCGCTCACCGTAGGTGCGCTGCACGACCAGCTGCCGCCCGTCGGTGCGCCATAACAGATCGACAGGCCGGCACTGGTCGGGTAGCGCGATTTGGGGAGGACGAATTGCGCGATGCCACCGGCGGGCGTGAAGTTGACCGGAAACTCGAAGCCATTGACCAAGGTGCCTGGCAAGCTGGCGATGGTCGGCGCCCCAGGCCAGGTGCTCTTCCAGGCGCTCGTGCCTCCACTCTTGAGTAACTGCGCCACGCAGCCCACCGCACGCGCCGGCGCGACAGCGGGGATGACCACCCCCATGCCCATGTCCGGCTCGATCACCGCTCCCGTATCCAGGTGCACCGTGAGATACAGCGGCGGCGCGGACGTGTCGTTCGCGCCGCTATCGGTGTGAAACGACGTGACCTCGTACTGCCCGGGCCAGACGGTGCGGTACAGCGTCACGCTGAAACCGCTCGCGCCTGTGGTGGCATCCTTCTCGCCGCAATAGGCCGCATAGGCAGCGTACTGGGAGGCGTCGGCCGACTGCTGCGTTTGCTGGGCGCCTCCCCCCGCGCCGCATCCAGCCAGTGTTGCGGCCAGAGCCGCGGCCGTCGCAATCTGAAGCTTGTTTCTCATAGGAGTTCCCCTCGATTGATCGGAACAGTCAGCTTGCATCAGGGCGCGGCAAGACTGGCAAGCATGCGATTGATGGCCAGCATCAAGGCATGAATGGCGCTCTTGGCGGCATGAAGTCCCGATTCTGCGATTCCGGCCACGAATTCCGCCAAAACCCGCGTTCATCGCATGTCCCAAACGTTGCGGGCGGCAGTCCCTACTATTTCGTTACCACTGAACGAAGGGAGAACCCAATGAAAACAACGATGCGCACCCTGCTCGCCGCAAGCTGTCTGCTCGTCGCCCAATCCGCGAGCGCTGCCCGCGCGCCGGTACCGGTATTGAACTACACGAATACAACCGGGATTGGAGAATACGTATCGGAGCATGCTCCGGCGCCAATCATGGCGTTCTTCGCACCGAGCGAGCACCTGGCGCTGTTCGTGCGGACATCGGGAGCGACCTTCGACAAAGTCAACGTATGCGTTGCCCTCGTCGGAATCACGCAGGACAACTCGAAACTGCCGGGGCAGATGCCACGCTTGCCGCCCACACTCTTCCGGGCAGCGGCGACCTCGGACGCTACCGATAGCTGCGATGCTTCAGCGATCCGCGCGGCCCTGGACGAATTGTTTGCGGCCGACGTCAAAGACATCCGTAGCCGCTTGAGTTTGGTGCGCGATTCGGCACGCGGCACACGCACAAAAATCGATGGCGGTCATTTCATAACCTACGTCGGGATGTCGGAAAAAGGGGCGGATTATCTCCTCGACCTCTATCCCAAATGGCTGAAATCCGCGCTGAATACCCTGAACTACCAATCGGTCGCGCTCAACTCGACAATACCGGTGAAAGATGGCGGCGCGGTGTGTTCTGTCATGCATGGCTTTACCGCGCGTCCCGCGGTCGGGCAGAACCCTCGCTTCCCGGCGCACGTAAGCGGGTATATCAAATACTTCCCCGCATCCAGGGCCGAGGCTGCGAAGCGCGACGACGTCTGCTTTGATCCCCTCTGGGAGCAGCTGATCAGCGATCTACAACCAGACGAGGAACGCCTGACCGGTCTGGTCAAGGACTGGGCCAAGGTGGCGGAACCCGGCGTGCCCGCACCGAGCATGAAGCAGATCGAGGCCGCGTACCGGAAAGTGACCCAGCCGCAAGCCACGGTGGCCCGCACGAATGCCGTCAATCGCACCAGCTGCACCAATGACTGCGTCAACGGCAGCTGCGTGCGCACCTTCCCCGATGGGCGCAAGGAGCGCTGGCAGGCGCCACGGCGCTATAACGCGCTGACGAATAACTGGGAGTGGGATACCATGTCGAACGCCTGCGGCCTGTAGCTTAGCAGCTGCGGCGTCGGTATTTACCCCACCCCAGCGGAGAACGATATGGCCAGCAAAAATACGGTGTGCCTTTGGTTCAATGGTGACGCGGCCGACGCCGCGCGGTTTTACGCAGAGACGTTTCCCGACAGCGCGGTGACCCGCATCCAATATGCCCCGGGCGACTACCCGGCCGGTCACCAGGGCGACGTGCTGGTGGTCGAGTTCACGGTCGCGGGCATTCCCTGCATCGGCCTGAACGGCGGCCCCCAGTTCAAGCACAGCGAAGCCTTCTCCTTCCAGATCGCCACCGACGACCAGGCGGAGACCGACCGCCTGTGGAACGCCATCGTCGGCAACGGCGGCCAGGAAAGCGCCTGCGGCTGGTGCAAGGACAAGTGGGGCCTGTCGTGGCAGATCACCCCGCGCGCCCTCATGGCCGCCATCTCGGACCCCGACCCGGCGGCCGCCAAGCGCTCCTTCGACGCGATGATGACGATGATGAAAATCGACATCGCCGCCATCGAAGCGGCGCGGCGCGGCTGATCCGTTCCGAGCGTCCGATCGTTCCAAGCGCGGGTACCCGGATCGCTGACTCGTGACGGTGACCGCGCCGGTCTGGACGCGCAACTGCGACCGCGTGCGGTCGATCCTGGCCACAGCTGACGCTTCGACGCGCTCCGCACCATACCACCTGCGCACCGCGGGGTCACTTGTCATCAATGCGTCATCTTGGCACCGCATCATGCCTAGGTATCAAGGACCGTGGCGCGGTCCGCCACCCCACGCACGATGATCCAATCCTCCCTGCCCCTCGATGCTCCGCCTCCCACGCTCTACCGCGACGAGCACGACCGCGAACGCCACGCGCTGACCGTCCAGCGGCTGGCCGACAGCACCGGCACCAGCGCCGCCCACCTGCTGCCCTTGTACGAGGACGTCCTGCGGGTGCTGGTACGCAGGGCGCGCGTGCTGGACTACCTGCCGATTTTCACCGAACGCCGGGTCCGCGAGCTGGTACGCAGGAATGACTAGCCCCATCCGCGCCGCATGTCCGCCGTGCTAACCGGGAATGTGGGCGGGATGCCACTCGCCAAGCATCCACACGGATTCAGGCTGGTCCTAAGCTGCACGGCCTTGTTCACCGCAGGCCTCGCCGCCGTCCTGCTGCGCCTGCAACGCCAGCGCTAGGGCCGTGTAACCGCGCTGCCACACTGCGTTCATACGCCTGTCACGCTCCCTCGGCACGATTGCCGCAGGTACATATTGACGGGAGCTACCATGCACACGACCATCCTCACGCCCGCGGCCAGCGTTTCCAAAAGCTATGCCGAACCGCGTCTGCACCTGTCCCTTGCCAGCAATGGCGAGGAGATCGCGCAGGCCCAACGGCTACGCTGGGAGGTGTTCGCGGAGGAACAAGGCGCACGCCTGGCCGGGAACGGACTGGACCAGGACGACTTCGACCCGTGGTGCGATCACCTGCTGGTGCGCGACCTCAGCACCGACAGCGTGGTCGGCACCTACCGCATCCTGCCGCCGCACCGCGCTTACCTGCTGGGACGCTGCTATGCGGAGACCGAGTTCGACCTCACCCCGCTGGAGCCGCTGCGCTCCACGATGGTAGAGCTGGGCCGCTCCTGCGTGCACCCGGACTATCGCAGCGGCGCCGTCATCAACTTGCTGTGGGCTGGCCTGGCCCGCTACATGCAAAAGGGCGGCTACCAATACCTGATTGGGTGCCCGAGCATCAGCATGGCCGACGGCGGGCAACTGGCCGCCAGCGTGTACGCGACGCTGCAGGCGCAGCACGCCTGTCCGGATGCGCTCCGTACCCGTCCCCACTGCCGCCTGCCGCTGGAAGCGTTCACGCATGCGCCGGACCCGGCCCTGCCGCCGCTGATCAAAGGCTATGCCCGGTTGGGCGCATGGGTCTGCGCCGAGCCGGCGTGGGATCCCGACTTCAACACTGCCGACCTGCTGATGCTGCTGCCGCTGGCGCGCGTCGCACCACGCCATCTGGACCGCCTGCTGCGGTGCGCGGCATGAGGAGCATGGAACTGGCGCGCACCGCGCGCGCCCTGCGCCTGGCGGCATGGATCGGCTATGGCATGGCAACAGCCACGCTGCTGCCGTTGCTGGCAGCCCCCTGGCGCGAAGCAGTGATCCAGCACTGGGCGCGGCGCATCCTGCACGTGCTGCGGGTACGGATCGATCTCGTCGGCGACTTGGCGCCGGGCTGCCTGGTCGTCGCCAACCACGTGTCGTGGCTGGATATCCTCGTGTTCCATGCCCTGGCGCCGGCGCGCCTGGTCGCCAAGGCCGATGTACGCCTGTGGCCGGTATTCGGCCGCCTCGCGACGCGCGCCGGGACGCTCTTTGTCGACCGGACCCGGCGGGCCGACAGCGGACGCGTCACCAGCCAGATGCAGATGCGCTTGCAGCAGGGCGAGCGCATCGTCCTGTTCCCCGAGGGGACCACGACCGAAGGAAGCACCGTCCTGCCCTTCAAGCCGGCGCTGTTCGAAGCCGCGGTCCGGTCCGGCCGCCCGGTGCAACCGGCTGCCCTACGCTACCGGCTTCCGTCCGGCGAACGCGACCCCGCACCTGCGTTTACGGGCGATGCGACCCTGTTGGACTCCGTGTGGCGCATTCTCGCTAGCGACGCCGTGCGGGTCAGTGTGCACTGCGGCACGCCTTTCGATGCCAGGTCCTGCGGCCGGCGCGAAGCCGCAGCCATCGCGCACACCTTCGTGGCCGGCGCCCTGCGCCGCGCGGATAAGTGTTACAAGACGCGCACAACAGCAGGGCAGCTTTCAAATCTGCATGTTTTGTAAAGTTTTGTAAGTCTCTCTTTCCCAAGCTCGCCGACGCGCCCCAGTGTGCCTCAACGCTGTGTAATCTTTCGTAAGCCTGCGCACTCGCGGGCCTCGAAAAATCAATGACTTAGCGTGTGCCGGCCACCATTTCACGCGAGTGGTGTTACGTGTCCTCCGCTGCTAGCATGGTTTCATTGCTAACAAGAACACGAGGGGAGACATGCCGGCACGCCGCTTCTTTTGCATGGCACTGCTCGCCCTGCTGGCCCTGGGCCTGCAGGTGCGCGCCGGCACCGTCGTGCTCGAGAGCTGGCGCGTGGACGACCGCCCCTTGTGGGAAAACGTGCTCATTCCCGCCTTCGAGCGCAAGCATCCCGGCATCACCGTCAAATATGTCACCACGTCCCCCACGACCTACGACGATAGCCTGACCGACCGCCTGGCCAAGGACGCCGCCGGCGACGTGCTGGCCTGCCGGCCTTTCGACGCCTCGCTCGCCCTGTACCGCAAGGGCTACCTGGAAAAGTTGAACGGCTTCCCTGGCCTCATCAACTTCAATGCGCGCTCGCGCATGGCGTGGCAAACCGACGACAGGCGCGACATCTTTTGCCTGCCGGTGGCGTCGGTAATTCACGGCTTCCTGTACAACAAGAAGATTTTTGACCGCCTGGGCCTCGCGATCCCTGCCACCGCCGATGACTTCCTCGCGACGCTCGAGGCCCTGCGCCGCGGCGGCGCCACGCCCCTCGCGCTGGGAACGGCCGACAAGTGGGAAGCCACCCAAACCCTGTTCACCAATATCGGCCCGTCCTGGTGGCGCGGTGAAGACGGACGGCGCGCCCTCGTGAGCGGCAAAGCGCGCTTCACCGATCCGCGCTTCGTCTCCGCCTTTGCGTTCGAACGCCAGCTCGCGCCCTACCTGCCGCGCGGCGCCGCGGCCCAAGGCTATGCCGACAGCCAACGCCAGTTCGCGCAAGGCCAGGCCGCCATATTCCCCGCCGGCTCCTGGGACATCGCCTATTTCAACAAGGTCCCCGGGCTCGATATCGGCGCCTTCCCGCCCCCTGTGGCCCATGCCGGCGACCGCTGCCAGATCTCGGATCACATGGATATCGGCGCCGGCCTCAACCGCCATGCGAAGAACAGGGACGATGCGTGGCGCCTGCTCGCCTGGATGGCGACGCAGGAGTTCGCGGACCTGTACACGAACCGCGCGGTCGGCTTCTTTTCGCTGTCCACGCACCTGATCGCGATCACCGATCCGCTGGCCAAGCAGATGGCCAGCTGGCGCGACAAGTGCGGCACCAGCTTCCGCCTGACCGCGCAATTCCTCAACCGCGGCAGCCCGAGCCTGGACCAGCAGTTGTGGAACGTGAACGCCGCCGTGCTGGCCGGCAGCCTGACGCCGCGCGACGCGGCGCGCCGCCTGCAACAGGATCTGGACCGGTGGTATCGGCCGCCGCCCGACTGATTTCACACCGTCCCCCCAGGATGTGTGGACTTTTCCCGGGACGCTCGCGTGCCGGGACCTTTTAGACAAACCAGCCAACAACTACTAACGAGACCTGCGATGACGCCCCACCAGCTACGCCAGAAACGCCTGCCGCAACTGATCACCCTCGCCCTCGGAGCCGCCTCCTGGCACGGCGCCTGGGCCCAAGCCACCGACGCGGCGGCCGCGCCGCCCGCCCCCGCCGCGGCCCAGGTGCAGCAGGTGGAAGTCAAGGGCATCCGCGAGACCCTCAAGCGCAACCTGGCCGAGAAGCGCGACGCCCTGAACATCGTGGACACGGTCAGCGCCGAGGACGTCGGCAAGTTCCCGGACAAGAACGTGGCCGACTCGCTCCAGCGCGTGCCCGGCATCTCGGTCGACCGCACCTGGGGCGAAGGCCGCGACATCTTCGTGCGCGGCACCGACAAGAACCTCAACATGACCCAGCTGAACGGCCAGTCGGTCGCTTCCGCCTACTGGTGGAAGAACGATTCGCAAAGCCGCGGCTTCAACTACGACATCCTGCCGTCCGAACTGGTGGGCAGCCTGGACGTGTACAAGAGCCCCTCGGCCGACCTGGACGAGGGCAGCGTCGGCGGCCTGGTGATCGTCAAGACCCGCAAACCGCTGCAGTTCAAGGACCCGCTGACGATGCAGTTCTCGGCCGAGGCCACCTACAGCAAGCTGCCGAAGAAGACCGATCCGCAGGTTTCCGGCCTCCTGGCCTGGCACAACGGCGAGCGCACCGCCGGCGTGCTGGTGGCCCTGAGCCGCCAGAAACGCACGATGCGCCGCGACGGCCTGGAGGACTTCACCGACGCGACCAAGTACAACATCGTCGACCAGAACGGCAACCTGACGCCGAACGCCTACGCTTCCTGGGGCGGCGGCACGCCGATCTTCCGCCAGAACCGCGAGCGCACCACCGCCAACCTGACGCTGCAACTGCGCCCGACCAACAACTCCGACCTGTCCTTGAACTACCTGAACTCGGACATGGACATGGATAACAACAACCAGAACTACCTGTGGCAGATCGGCGGCCTGGCCGACGCCACCAACACCATCCACATCACCAATCCGCGTTTCATCACCACCTCGGACGGCACCAAGGCCGTAGTGGGCGGCACGGTCGGCCCCAACACGGGCGTCTCGTTCGAGCCGATCTACCGCGAAGCCTTCGTCAAGTCCAAGGTGCTGGACCTGGAAGGCAACCTTGATGGCGACAGCTGGCGCCTGCACGGCCAGGCCGGCACCACGTCGGCCTCCGGCGGCAGCAACCATGACCGCAACTTCTGGTTTACCGGGAATACCCGGGCCACCATCAACATCGCGCCCGACACCTACGAAGTCCAGTACCTCGACATGAGTCCCCTCGACCCGACCAAGCTCACGCTGCAAAGCGCGCGCGACTGGATCCGCAAGATGGAAAGCACCGAGAACTACGCCCAGGCGGACCTGGACCTCGATGTGGACAGCGGATTCATCAAGTCGGTGAAGGTCGGCCTCAAATTCCGCGACAACGAGGTGCAGAACCACCGCACCATCGGTACCGACGGGCCGGGCCACGCCGGCTGGCAGTCCTACACGCTGGCCGACCTGTCGACCGGCGCCTCGCCCTTCATCAGCCAGAAGGCCGCCAGCGCCGGCTCGCTCACCCAATTCGCCTGGGTCGACGACGGTCTCGCCGCCAGCAAGGGCTTCGCCATGTACGACCAGGGCATGACCTATGCCGAGGCCAAGGGCGAGTACTACCGCATCAAGGAGCGCATCACGGCCGCCTATGTGAAGGCCAACTACGCCACCGGTCCGTGGCGCGGCGACTTCGGCGTGCGTCTCGTGCGCACCAGGCAGACCTCGGAAGCCAACCAGGACCTGACCGGCAAGGGCGACTACCAGCTGGGCAGCGTCGGCCGCACTTATACGGACGTGCTGCCGAACCTGAACGCGGTCTATCAGCTACGCAAAGACCTGCTGCTGCGCGGCGCGCTCTCCCGCGTCATGGCTCGCAACACCTACAGCGACCTGTCGGCCAGCACGGAGGTGAGCGGCACCACCAACGCGGCCACCGCCGGCAATCCGTTGCTCAAGCCCTACCACGCGGACCAGTGGGAAGTGGGCGCGGAATGGTACTTCGCCGATGCTTCGCTGCTGTCGGCCACCGTTTTCGGCAAAAAACTCGACACCTTCATCTACACCTCCACCGCGATGGAGAACGTCGCCGGCGTGCAGCGTCCCGTCACCCGCCCTCACAACGCGGACAACGGCGAGACCGTGAACGGCCTGGAGATTCAGTGGCAGCAGGCCTACGGCAACGGCTTCGGCTCGATCGTCAACTACACCTACACGGATGCCAAGACCGGCGCGCTGGCGGGCGGGCGCAAGCTCAACGTGGTCGGCAACTCGCGCAATCAGCTCAATGCAAGCGGCTACTACGAGAACCGCGGCTTCTCGGTGCGTCTGTCGTACAACTACCGTTCCAAGTCCTACGGCGGCCTGGACGAGGGCGGCCAGGATGTGACCAGCGCTTACGGTCAGTGGGATGCCAGCGCAAGCTATGACGTGACACCGCACGTGAGCCTGTTCGCGAGCGCCGTCAACATCGGCAACTCCCTGATCCGCACGAATACGACGGATGGCCTGCCGGTCGGGGTGTACGAAAACGGGGCCCGCTACAGCCTCGGCCTGCGCGCCAAGTTCTAAGCCGGACCGGCACGCGCCCCTTCGCGCGTGCCGGTAGTCGTTTCAACTCTTTTCGGATGTTTCATGGTCACAGAAAACGCGCTTGCTCTCGCACCGGCAGCGACGGACGACAAGCGGCAGGTCGTGCTGGCGATGCTGTTCGTCGGCCTCCTGTTCTTCATCCTCGGCTGCGCGACGTGGATCAACGGCTCGCTCATCCCCTTTCTCAAGATCGTCTGCAATCTCAACAACTTCCAGGCTCTGTGGGTCGCATTCGCCTTCTACATCGCCTACACCGTGATGGCGCTGCCCTCGGCGGCGGTGCTCGCCCGCACCGGCTACCGGCGCGGCATGGCGCTGGGCCTGGCGGTGATGAGCCTGGGCGCTTTGCTCTTTATTCCAGCGGCGCGCAGCGGCACGTATGGGCTGTTCCTCACCGCCCTCTTCACACTCGCCAGCGGCATGACCTTGATGCAGACGGCGATCAACCCCTACATCGTCTGCATCGGCGCGCGGGAGAGCGCGGCAATGAGGATCAGCATCATGGGGCTCTTCAACAAAGGGGCCGGCGTAGCGGTGCCGATCATTTTCAGCTCGCTGGTGCTGACTGGGATGGACAGCTACTCCGAACAGGCCTTCGCGGCGCTCGATGCGGCCGGCCAGGCCGCCTTGCGCGCGCAGCTGGCCATGCGGCTGGTGCAGCCATATGCCCTGATGTGCGGCGGACTGCTGGCGGTCGCCGTGCTGGTGGCGCTGGCGCCCATCCGCGAGATTGAAGTGGATGCCACCGGCCCGGCCGCGCCGACGCGCTTCGGGGTGCTGCGTTTTCCCCAGCTGGTGCTGGGCGCGCTGGCCTTGTTCGCCTACGTCGGCGTGGAGGTTATCGCTGGCGACACCATCGGTCTGTACGGGCGACACCTGGGGGTGCCGGGCTTTGCCTCGCTTACCTCATTCACCATGGCTTTCATGGTCCTGGGCTACGTGGTCGGTATTGTCGCCATCCCGCGTTACCTCTCGCAAAAGCGTGCCTTGCAGATGTCGGCGGTGGCCGGCATGGTGCTGACTATGGGTGTGACCATTGGCTCGCCCGCCAGCACCGTCCTGTCCCAGGCCTTGCTCGGGTGGGCGCACGTGCCGCCCGTGCCCGACTCGGTTCTGTTCCTTGCCATGCTGGGTTTCGCCAACGCGCTGGTGTGGCCCGCCGTGTGGCCGCTCGCGCTGGAGGGACTGGGGCCGTACACGGCCAGCGGCTCGGCGCTCCTCATCATGGGTATCGCCGGCGGCGCCCTGCTGCCCATGGCCTACGGTGCTTTGTCGGATCACGCTGGCGCGCAGGCGGCGTACTGGCTGCTCGGGCCATGTTACGCCCTGATCCTGTTCTATGCGATCAAGGGGCATCGGCTGCGATCATGGCGGTGAAACCTGCCGCTCACGCACTCGGACGCGGCCGTGTTCCCCGTTATAATCAATTCAACAGATAACGGAGGCGCGAGGGGCGATGACGGACGTTGGACGGCACAGGGCAGGTGGCTGGTTCGGCGCTCCGCGCCGGAGCGCCCTCGCCTGCCTGCTGCTGGCGATGTTCATGCGGCCCACTATGGCCGGCCCTGAATCCCTGCAAGTGCTGCACTGGTGGACCTCCGCCAGCGAACGGCATGCGGTGAACGTCCTCTCCACACGTCTGGCGAAGGATGGCATCGTCTGGGACGACGGCGCAGTGCCGGGTGGCGCCGGCGTCGGCGCCGGCAAGGTCCTCAAGAGCCGCGTGCTGGCCGGCAGCGCGCCGGACGTCACCCAGATCATCGGTGTGTCGCTCGGCGAATGGGCCGAACTGGGCCTGCTGCTGGAGCTCGACGACGCCTCCACCGCCGGTAGCTGGGACAAGGTGATGTTCCCGACCATCTGGAACCTCGTACACCAGCGCGGCCACACGGTCGCCGCGCCACTGGGGATCCACCGCACCAACACCCTCCTCTACAACCGCAAGCTGCTCGCCCGCTTGCACCTGTCCTTGCCCACCACCTGGGCGGGCCTCGAAGCGCTTGCCGTCAAGCTGCGCGCCGCCGGCGTGGCGCCACTGGTGCAGAGCAGCGAGGCCTGGCAGGTCGCCACCCTGTTCGAGAACATCGTCCTTTCCGTCGGCGGCGCGGACTACTACCGCGACCTGTTCGTGCACCAGAACGCGCGCGCTGCCGCCGACCCGCGCCTGGTCACTGCTCTCGAACGCCTGCGCCAGATGAAGACCTGGATGGCGCCCATTCAAGAGCAGTCGTGGACCGAGGTGGCCAAGCGCTTCGCGCGCAGCGAAGGCGCGATGATGGTGATGGGCGACTGGGCCAAGGCCGAACTGAACGAATCAGGCTTTCCCGTCGACCAGGAGTTTGGCTGCTCCGCCCTGCCGGGCACCGAACACCTGCACCTCTACAGCGTCGACACGCTGGCCGCCTTCGCCAACGATTATGCGCACAGCGCGGCGGAAGACCGGCTCGCCCGCGTAGTGACGACGCTGCAGGTACAGCAGCAGTACAACGCGGCCAAGGGCTCCGTCCCAGTGCGGCGCGACGCGGCCACCAGCGGCATGGACAGCTGCGCGCGCGCTTCCTTCGCCACCTTTGGCAAAGGCGCATCCGTGCAGGTGCCCAGCCTGGTCCACCGCATGGCCACCGACGAGGAAAGCCGCGACGCCATCATCGCTGAAATACAGCGCTACTTCGCCGACGACACGGTCCCCGCCGCCCAGGTGCAAAAACGCCTCGCCACCGTGTTCCGTACCTTCAGCTCACGCCTGCACAAGTAAGCCATGACCCGCAAGATCCTCATCGTCGACGACGACCAAAAGACCCGGACGCTGCTCAAGGCCTACCTGGAAAAGAACCAGTTCCAGGTCCTGCTGTCGCATAACGGCGAGAGCTTCATGGCCGAATTGAACACCTATGCCGACCAGCTCTCGCTCGTCATCCTCGACGTCATGCTGCCGGACACGGACGGCTTCGCCCTGTGCCGGCTGGTGCGCCAACGTTCGAACGTCCCGATCATCATGCTCACGGCCAGCTCCGACGAGACCGACCGCGTGGTGGGTCTGGAGCTGGGCGCGGACGACTACATCGCCAAGCCGTACAGCCCGCGCGAGCTTCTGGCCCGGATCAAGGCCATCCTGCGCCGCGCCGGCGGCGACGCGCCGACCGCGCCGCGCTACTATCGCTTCAACGGCTACACGCTGGACCTGGTGGAACGCACCGTGACCGACAGCGCCGGCGAACCGGTTGCGCTCACGGGCCTGGACTTTCAGCTGCTGAAGTACTTTGCCGAACACCCCGGCGACATCCTCGACCGCAATGTCTTGTGCGAGGAAACGCGCGGGCGCGACTCAGGTCCGCTGGACCGCTCGCTTGATGTGCAGATCAGCCGCCTGCGGCTGCGCCTGGGCGACGACGGGAAGCAGCCCATGCTGATCAAGACCGTGCGCGGGGTCGGCTACGTGTTCGCCGCGGAAGTCAGCGTGTCGCATGGCTAAGTGGCGCTGGCGCCTGTGGCCCCAGTCCCTGCTGGGGCGTCTGTCGCTCGTGATGGTGGCGGGCCTGCTGCTGACGCAGGTGGTGGGAAGCCTGATCTGGGCTGCCCAGCTGCGCGGCCGCGCCGAGGCGGACGCCAAGGTCGCCGCGACCTACCTCGGACAGGGTGCGGCCAGCTCGATCCGCTTCTTTCGCAGCCTACCGCCCCGCTACCGTAGCCTACTGATCCAGCAGTTCCGGGAAATGGGCGGCACGCGCTTTTACGTCGCGTTGAATCACGCCGCGGTGCCGGTCACGCAGATCGCGCCCAATCCGCTGGCGGACCAGGTCCTCTCCACGCTCGGCGCCACGCTACGCCGCGACCTGCCGGGCGAAGGCCCGTTCCGACTCTCCTTCTCCTGGCCCGACCAACTGCTGGTCGCACCGGATGGTCTCAGACTGACCGATCTGCCCGAGAACTGGGTACGCGACGTCCTGTTGCTCAAACCGGACCCGGCGCCGATCCTCGTCATCCAGACCGAACTGGAACCGGGCAACTGGCTATACCTCGCGACATTGATGCCGAACCCCTACTTCCTGAGCAGCCACGATCCACTGTCGGCCGACCGGCTCGCGTTACAGGGGCTGTCGTTGTTGGCCGTGCTGATGCTGTCGATCCTGGTGGTGCGCTCGATCACGCGCCCGCTGGCAGCGCTGTCGGACGCCGCCGAAGCCTTCGGCAAGGAGGACCAGGCCCCGGCCCTGCCGGAAACAGGCAGCCGCGAATTCGTCAACACGGCGCGCGCCTTCGCCGCCATGCGCGAACGGATCGCGCGCTACATCGCGGATCGCGACCGGCTGTTCGCCTCCATCTCGCACGACCTGCGCACGCCGATTACGCGCCTGAAGCTGCGCGCCGAGCTGCTCGACGACGAAGCGCTGCGCGACGACTTCGAGGAAGACCTCGATGAACTGGACATGATGGTCAAGGGCGCGCTGCAGTACGTGAAGGACAGCGACATCCACGAGAATCCGACCACGATCCGGCTCGATAACCTGCTGCGGCGCCTGGTCAAGAGCGCGCACCTGGCCGGCCACATCGTCGCCTTCGACGATAGCGGCATCACCGTGCACGGCAAGCCGCTGGCCCTGAAGCGCGCCATCGGCAACCTGCTCGATAATGCCCTCCACTACGGGCAGCGGGCAGAAATCAGCGTGCGTCGAGTTCCCGGCTGGGTGGAGATTTCCGTGCGCGACCACGGCCCCGGCGTGCCCGAAGATGCCGTGGCGACGCTGTTTCAACCCTATGTCAGACTCGCGCACGGGCGCACCAGCAACGACAGCGGGCTGGGCCTTGGCCTCGGCATCGCGCGCGGCATCGCCGAGGCGCACGGGGGGCAGCTGGAGCTGGCGAATCACCCGAAAGGGGGCCTCATCGCGACGATGCGCTTGCCGGAACGAAGCGCGTGACGCCATCCGCCAACGGGGGCCAGCGAGCTCCGCCGCGACTACTTGAGATTAAAAATCCTGTCGAGCTTCGCCTTGAAGTTGTTTTCGAGCTCTTGTTGACGGCTTTTCTGTTGCGCTTCGAGTTGGGCTTTCTGCGCGGGGGTCTGAGTGCGCGCGAAACAGGTATCGCGAAATCTGCCATTCAACGTGCATCGCAAGTACAGCGCGTTGTAGCGCCATGGGCTGTTCGTCCGTTGATAATAGACGAGCATATCAGCCATTGCTCTGCCCGGCTCCCCGAGCGCCGCAAAAGCCTTCTCCAGAAAACCTGTGGCCATTGGTTCATTAACGGCAGCGGCGATCAACGCGGCTTGATATACGAGTGACCACGCGGGCTCATCCCAGCTGAAGTTCTTGCTGAGGATCGCAAACTGATCGGCCGCGCCTATCCCCATCTTGCGCGCGAGATCCCATTCCAGCAACAACATGGTCGCGTCCCCCTCGGTGGCGCCACTTGCAGCGACGCGCGCGACCTTCATCGCTTCATCGTTGCGGCCGGCCTGTTGCAACCGCTCAATCTGTTCACGCATCGCAAAATGCCCAAACACTTCCGCGTTTTGCGGATCATCCCGTTGCGCGCGCCAGGGGGCCACCCGCGGCGCCGGGCGCGGCCGCCTCATGAGCGGCAGAACCGCCTCCGTCAGAACGGCTTCGCGCTGCTGGGCGTCGGCATGCGTCTTGATACCCGACGCCCCGCCCGGCACCACCGGCTCACGTGCCTCGATGGTGGCCAATCGCTCAAGGAACGCCTTGTAGCCCGACGGGTAGGAATATTCTTCCTTCAGACTCAAGGTCATCGCGAACAAATCCGCCTGTTGCTCAACGTCGCGTTGCCACGCCGGCAGCAAATTTTCGCGCGCCACGCCATAGACCAAGCCGATCGAATCTCCCGCGCCCCAGGCGCCCGAAGTTGGCAATTTCTTGTGCGCCAACTTAACGGCCAATAGCCCGACCAATGCCGCGCTCGACGAAGTCGCATTCGCTTCATAAGCTGCTTGATGGTTCAGGTAGATATGTCCAAATTCATGGGCCAGAACACCGAAAACCTCATCCTCGCTCTGCGCGGACGCCAGCAGGCCGATATTGAGGTAGACATTCCCGGACGCAGAAGCATGGGCATTCAGTGTCGTGTCGGCGCAGATCCAGACCTCGCCCGGCCAGTCAGGTACGTTGGCGCTGGCCTTGATACGCCCGTAGAGACCATTCAGATAGGCCCGCATGATCGGCATTCGTACGAGGCCATTACCATGGACCCGGTTATCGGCCAGGTCCGCCTTGATATCTTGCCACGTATGTTCAGGTGGCGGCGGCAACTCCCCCAACTTGAGCACTTCAGCCACGCTCAGCTGTTCAGCTGCCGCGACGGGGCCGCCGCTCAGCGCAAGCGCGAGCCCCAGCACGAATAGCGCCCCCCTGGACATCATTGACAACGGGCGCCACCCGCACCGGGCGCTGCCGCATTCACGTCGGGGGCAACCGGCCCGTTGGCACGCGGCGGACAGCGGTCAGCCGAATCGCGCCGTACATTAACCTGCATCGAATCGACCCACACGTCCTTGCCATTGATATGCACCTTGAAAAACGCATTGCGCTCTTCCTTGATCAACCAGGGCAAGGCAGCCGCTTCGACCTGACTCACGGGTTTGAGGTCGTCTGGCTGCGCAAAAAGATTGAGCTTTTTGACTTTGACAGCCACGATCTGATCGGCGGCACATACGGCCCCGGTGCTGACGGCCAGCGCAATGAATAGGTAAATCGATTTCATGCATGCTCCTGGTGGGAAGATTTCGTCGAATGCTGATGTGAAAACTGCTCGGGCCAAAAATGGGCGAGCAAATGCTGATTGAACTCGAACCATTCGGCCGCCACCGTCAAGAAGACGATGCCGATGACGGATAGGTAGGCCAGACCGAACACGCGTTGTCCAAGCCATAAAATGCCGCAGCTCATAAGGGCGGTCAGCGCAAGTTTGGGTATGAAGCCCAGCAGATAAGCGATTCCGGCCAGCCGGTGCCTCTCGCGCGCATGCAGCCGCTCGACCACCTGCAAACGGGACTGTAATCTTCCAAGCCAGGGCGCGTGTCGTCCAAGGGCCCTCCATGCGCGTGGCGCAAGCAATACGACCAGCAAGTTGAACATGAGGAAAGCGACCTGCGGCAGGGCATGGACGGACAAGTCCATGTGTGCCTCCGACGGGACACCACTCCCCCACTGAAGCAGATTGTCGAGCGCAGTTGCATGCAGATAGACGCCGGGGATGCGAGCGTGCAGGGGAGAGAGCACGTAATCGTTCGAGTCCGATGTCGCCAGGCCGATCAACACGAACTTGCCCTCAATTGCGGCACGCAAACGCGCCTCTTGCGCGAGATCTCCTCCCGCAAATTCGGCCGCGGAGATCGTGGGGTGGAACACGCAGATCGGCTTTTGGGTATCGTGGAACAGCGCTTGGCGAACACCAACGACCAAGAGCTCCGATAAGCCATGTGACAATCGGCAATAGCTGGCATCAGGTTCGGACGCATTGCGCCATAGCAAGCCCTGCGGTGCAGGCTCCAGCCCCCAAGTCAGCGCCAATGGGTGATCGCCGTGATGCAATTGCACGCCGGCTTCATGTGCAAGGCTCAGCGCAGCAGACGGTAACGCCCCTGTGTGCGCCGGATACGTCCATGCGACTTGATCGATTACATCCGGTTGATAGCGGACGGCGACCTTGTCGAAACAGCGGCCAGCAAGCGCCTCGAGTTGGGGACGCAACACGTAGGCGCCTTGGGCGTCGCGTGCGGCGGCCAGCTTGACGGGAATTCCCTGGGCCTTCATGCTACAGACTTGTTCGAGCAATCCGCTCAAACTGGGGTCGTCGCGTTCGGCCCGAAAATAAACATCAAGGAAGACCGCCTTAGGTTGATACTGCGCCACAGCTCGCAACAAGCGGCCGGTATAGCTGTACTTCGCCGGCCACGTTTGACCCGCCGCCGCGAGGGATGCGTCGTCAATCGTCACGACACTTATTTTGTCGCGCTGGCCCGTGCCGTACAACCAGCCGGCAAATGGCGCGTAGGCACGAGCTTGCTGGCGCGTCACAAACTCCTCGCCAAAAACCAGATGCACGGTGAAAGCCAAGCCCAATCCAATGATCAGCGCGGCCAGCACTTCCTTGAACGCGCTGCTCCGCCAGAAATTTTTCATGGAAAATTGGGCTCTCTAATCTGTGTTAGCAATAAGCGTTACCTATTGATAATTTTAACAATTTTTTTTGCTTTTGCGCCAGTGATACTGCACCGTCTGGCCGGTGGCCAGCTCTGCTTTTGTCGGAGCAGATCACGTCCTGCCAATTGGGATGTGTCCTTCAAGTCTGCCGCAGCCAGTCGATCAGCCAGGCGGAGTACGCCGGCAGCGGCATGAACTTGCGCATGCTCCAATGCCATCCGACCGGACCTTGCAGTCCTTTGACGAAGCTCGAGCTGACCGAACCGAGATCCCGTGGGGACATCACGAAGATCGTCTTCGCGCCATGGACCCGGCACTCGATTCCGAGCTGAAGCGGGCAGAAATCAACGTGCGTCGAATTCCCGGCTGGGTGGAGATTTCCGTGCTCGACCACGGCCCCGGCGTGCCCGAAGATGCCGTGGGGACGCTGTTTCAACCCTACGTCAGACTCGCGCACGGGCGCACCAGCAACGGCAGCGGCCTGGGACTGGGCCTCGGCATCGCGCGCGGCATCGCCGAGGCGCACGGGGGGCAGCTGGAGCTGGCGAATCACCCGGAGGAAGGGCTGGTCGCTACCCTGCGGCCGTCCGACGAAGCCTCCGGTTGATCACCACCAGGCGGCGTACAGGGCCACCAGGATGCCGGTGATGAGCAGGCTCCCCGTGAGGAAGGTCTGATCGAGGCGGTACATCGCCCGCTCCCCGCCCTGGAATTCCGCCTGCGGCGCCGCCCGGCTCGTCAAGCTGATGGCCACCATGCCGACGACGCACATCACGAACACCATGCCCATCCGGTCGATAAAGGGAATCTCCGGCATCCCCGTCCAGCGCGGCAACAGCTTGAGGACAACGGAGGCCAGGAAGCCGCCGATGGCCGCGAACATGGCGGCGCCGGACGTGGTGCGCGGCCAGAACAGGCCCATCATGAACATGGCGAAGATGCCGGGCGAGACGAAACCCGTGTACTCCTGGATGTATTGGAAACCGCCCTTCTTGTCGATGCCCAGCATGGGCGCGACCAGCACGGCGACGATCATCGCCACCACCACCGTGAGACGCCCGATCCACACCATGTGCCCCTCGCTGGCCTCCTTGTGCAGGGCTTTCTTGTACACGTCCAGCGTGAAGATGGTGGCGATGCTGTTCGCCTTGCCCGCCAGCGAAGCCACCACGGCCGCCGTCAGCGCCGCGAAGGCGACGCCTTTCAGGCCCGGCGGCAGCAGGTTCAGAAGCGTCGGATAGGCGCGGTCCGGATTCAATTCGCCCTCCTGCAGCAAGGCGCTGCCCAGCGCGCCGTGCTTTTGCAGCACGAAGGCGGCGATACCAGGCAGCACCACGATCACCGGCATCAGGAGCTTGAGGAAGGAGGCGCACAGCAGGCCGGCGCGCGCCGTCGGCAGGTCCGCGCCCAGCGCGCGCTGCGTGATGTACTGGTTGCAGCCCCAGTAGTTCAGATTGACGATCCACATCCCGCCCAACAGGATCGACAGGCCGGGCAGATCCATGTAGTAGGGATGACCAGGCTCGAAGATCATGTGGAAGTGGTCCGGCGCCACGCTGCCGAGCGTTGCAAAGCCATGCAGGATGCCGCTGCCGCCATCGAGCTTGGCCACCATGTCCAAGGCCAGCCAGGTCGTCACCAGGCCGCCGAGGACCAGGCAGGCGACCTGGATCACGTCCGTGTAGCCGATCACCTTCATCCCGCCCAGGGTGATCGCGGCCGCGAACAACGCCAGCGCCACCATGCACGGCAGGATGGCCAGGCCGGCCATGCTGCTGATGGCCAGGGCGCCGAGGTACAGGATGGAAGTCAGGTTCACGACGACGTAGAGCAGTAACCAGAACACCGCCATCACCATGGCGACCGTGCCGTCATAGCGCTGCTGCAGGAACTGCGGCATCGTGAAGATCTTGTTGCGCAGGTAGACGGGCATGAAGAAGGCGCCCACGATCAGCAAGGAGGCCGCGCCGAGCCACTCGTAACTGGCGATCGCCATGCCCATCGTGAACCCGGAGCCGCTCATGCCGATGAACTGCTCCGCCGAGATGTTGGAGGCGATGATGGATGCGCCGATCGCCCACCAGGTCAGCGAACCTTCGGCCAGGAAGTAGTCGTGGGAGGCGCTGCTGCCCGCGCCGTGCTTGCGGCGGTAGACATGCCAGCCGTAGCTGGCGACGATGAGGAAGTACGTGAAGAAGACAATGCTGTCGAGGGTGGTGAGGTTTTGCATGATGACGTGTTGTTAGCAATTCAGATTCAGGTCCAGCCGCCATCGACGACGAACTCCTGCGCCGAGCACATGCGGCTGGCGTCGGACGCGAGGAACAGCACCATCTGCGCCACGTCTTCCGGCATGACGCGTCCGGGCAGGCACTGATTGCGCTCGATCTCGGCCTCCCCTGCGCTATCCACATGCTGTTCGAGCTGGCGTTGGGTCATGATCCAGCCGGGCGTGACGGTGTTGATGCGCACGCCCCACTTGCCGACGTCGCGCGCCATGCTGCGCGTCAGGCCATGGCAGGCCGCCTTCGCGGTCGCGTACAGCGGATAGCTGCCGCCTTTGATCTTCCAGCTCGTGGAGCTGAAATTGACGATCGACCCGCCCCCTTTGGCGCGCATGCCGGGCAGGACGGCCTGCGCGGCGAAGAAGTAGTGGCGCAGATTGATCGCCATGCGCGCATCCCAGTATGCGGGCGTGACGCTTTCGATGCTATGGCGCTCGTCGTGGGCCGCGTTGTTGACAAGGATGTCGACCGCGCCCCATTTCTTCTCCACCCGGGCGATGGCGGCGCTCAGGTTCTCCAGCTCGCGCAAGTCGCAGTGTTCGTAATGCGGCGCCGCGCCGCCGGAAGCTGCGAGACTACCGCATAGCGCGTCCGCGGCCGCGTCGTCGATGTCGACAAAAGCGACGCGGCAGCCCTGCGCATGCAGCTGGCGGACGATCGCCGCTCCGATGCCGGTGGCCCCGCCGGTCACGAGGGCAGTACGCTGCTTCAAATCCGGGTAGGTCGCGATGGACATTCGGCTCCTTATCTGTCTGGTTATGTTCAACCGATGGCGTCATGATAAGAATCGAAATGACATCGAACCAGTAGGAAATTCGGAGTCAAACATATGGAAACCATATACCGCGCCGCTATGGCTTCTCCTTGACGGGAATGGCGAGCGTGGTGGGCGCCAGCCCTGGCGCGCGCGCCTGGACCGTCATCACGCCGCGGCTATCCCAATCGCTCTGGACGATCAGCTGCGCCAGGCCGTTGAACAGTCTGCGGCGCGGCCCCTTTTCGTCCTCGTGCGAGGTCGGATCGCCATTGCCATGGCCGATGGCGCGCCCGGCGCCGGACACGGCGAAGGTCACCTCGGCGTCGGCCAGCGGCACGGCGCGGCCCTTGGCATCGAGGGCGCGCACCGTGATCGGCATCGCATCGCGCCCATCCCCGCGCAGCCCGGCGCGGTCCGGCACGAGCTCCAGCTTGACGGCCGGCCCGGTGGTCTCGACGCTGCTGCGCGCCACCTCCTTGCCCCCGCGATAGCCGACCGCTTCCAGCCGCCCCGGCGCATAGGCGACTTGGAAGGTATTCATCCGATAGGGATCGACCTGCTGCTCGCCCACCGCGTGCCCATTGAGCAGCAGACGCACCCTCTCCACGTTGGCCATCACCATGACCCGGATCGGCTGGCCTTCGCGCCCCGGCCAGTTCCAGTGCGGCTCGATGTGGACCAGGGGCCGGTCATGAATCCACTGCGCCTGGTGCAGGTAGTACGCCGCTTTCGGAAAACCGTTCAAGTCCATGATGCCGAAATACGAGCTCACGGAAGGCCATTCGTAAGGCGTCGGCTCGCCGCGATAATCGAAACCGGTCCAGACGAAGCCGCCGGCGACGAAATCGCGCGAGGCGATCGCCTCCCAGCCTTGGCGATGGCTGTTGCCCCACTCCGCATAGTCTTCGTCGTAGCTGGCCGAGATATGGCGCGCCTTGTCGGTCGTGAATTCGCCGCGTGTCATGAAGGCGGACGTGTCTTCCGAGCTCGTGAACGGTTTGTCCGGATGGGCGCGATGGAAGACATCGTAGTCCCCCACGTGGTAATTGGAACCGACGACGTCCACGGCCATCGCCACGTTCAGCGGCGTCGTGTAGCCACCGTTCATGGCCGCCGTGGTGGGGCGGGTGTCGTCCAGGGCCTTGACCGCCGCCACCATGCGGCGCGCCATCTGATAGCCCACTTCCGTGCCCTGCACCGGCTCCTCGTTGAAGACGGACCACAGGATGACGGAAGGATGGTGGCGGTCGCGCTGCACCATCCACTGCAGCTGCCGCAGGTAGTCGGGCGAGGGATTGAAGTGGCGGTTCTCGTCCATGACCAGGAAGCCCATCCTGTCGGCCATGTCCAGCACTTCCGGCGCCGGCGCGTTGTGGGAAAAGCGGATCGCAGTCGCGCCCAGCTCCTTCAGGCGGCGCAGACGATAGGCCCAGATCGCATCGGGAATCGCCGTGCCCACGCCCGCGTGGTCCTGGTGGATGCACACGCCTTGCAGCTTCACGTGTTCGCCATTGAGGAAGAAGCCCTGGTTCGCATCGAAGCGGAGCGTGCGCAAGCCGGTGTCGAGCGCCACCTGGTCGAGCACCTTGCCGGCGCGGCGCACCGTGGCGACGACGTGGTACAGGTTGGTCTTCGCCAGCGACCACAGTTGCGGATGACGGATCGCGATGGGCACCGCCACCGTGGCCGGCGCCAGCACGGGAATGCTGGCCGTGGCATGTTCGCGCGCCGCTTCCTGCCCGTCCGGGCCGGTGACCACCACCTCGACGTCGACCTGGGCCGGCTGCTCACCATCGTTAGTGAGCGTCACGGCCGCCGGAATGGTCCAGGCGCCGTCCGCAGCCTGGCGCGGCGTCGCCAGCAGGCCGTCGGGCACCACATGCACGGCGTCGGTCTTGATCAGCCAGGTGTGGCGGTACATGCCCGCCCCTTCGTACCACCAGCCTTCCATGGCATCGGCATCGACGCGGATCGCGATCGTGTTCGGATGCTGCTCGCCATAGGTCAGGTAAGGCGTCGCGTCGATGCGGATCTCGCTGTAACCCGACCAGCTGTGGCTGACGAGATTCCCATTCACCCATACGGTCGCATTGGTCGCGATGCCGTCGAACTCCAATTCGACGTGACGACCGCGGTCGGTCTCGGGCAGGGTCAAGGCTTTACGGTACCAGGCGATGCCGCGCGGCCGGTAACCCTGGCCGCCATTGGCCGTGGCGACGAACGGACCTTCCACGGCCCAGTCGTGCGGCAGGTCCAGCGTGCGCCATGCCTTGTCGTCGAATACCAGGCCGGCGGCGCCCCTGGCACTGCCCGCCTTGGCGCGGTCGTATGCGTCGCCTCCCGTCAGAATCGGCGGAAACGGCACATCGCCGAGATGGAAGCGCCAGCCGCGGTCCAGCGAGACGCGTTCGCGCCCGCCATCGGCGTGAGCCGGCAAGACAAAAATGAGCAACAGGGCAATGACGAATTGACGCATGGGGCCTCCTGGAATGTGCGCCGGATTGTAGAGAAGTTATCCCCGCCGCGCCTATGCCTTTTTGCACGAACAACATCTCGCTTTCGGATAGCTCCGCGGCTGCGACGTCTGCTAGGATCGGGCCATGAAAACCTACGATGCGCAATGCGTCCTGCCCCTGGACGCCGAGTTGGGGGAAGGCCCGGTCTACCTGCCGGAACAGGCCCGCCTGTACTTCGTCGATATCAAGCGCGGCTTCGTGCATTGTCTCGACGAGCGCAGCGGAGCCCACCAGCAATGGACGATGCCCGATCTGGCCTGCTGGCTGATCCCGCGCCGCGATGGCGACGGTTTCATCGCCGGCTTGCGCGACCGCGTCGTGCACCTGCGCCTGGCACCCGTGCCGACCCTGGTACCACTTGTGCATCCTCTCGCCGGCCAGGCCGGCGTGCGCCTGAACGACGCCAAGGCCGATCCGCAGGGCCGCATCTGGTTCGGCAGCATGCACGACACGGACCAGGCCCAGGCCGTGGGCACGCTGTTCCGGCTCGATACCGACCTGACCCTGCACCGCATGGATAGCGGCTACCACATCTGCAACGGCCCGGCTGTCAGCGAGGATGGACGGACGCTGTACCACGCCGACAGCTATCTGGGGGAAGTCTATCGCTACGAGGTGGACGACGCCGGCGCGCTCGGCCCGCGCAGCGCGTGGCAGCGCTTTACCGGTAGCTCGCCGGACGGGATGAACACGGACCGCGAAGGCGCGGTGTGGATCGCGCATTGGGGCGGCCGCTGCGTGCGCCGCTACGCGCCGGATGGAACGCTGCTGGCCGAAGTGCGCGTGCCGGTGTCGCAGCCCTCTTCCATCGCGTTCGGCGGCGCTGACTTGCGGACCCTGTACATCACCACGGCGCGCGAGGGCTTGACGCCCGAACAGCTGGCTGCCGAACCGCTCGCCGGCTGCATCTTCAGCGCACGCATCGACGTGGCCGGCCTGGCGCCGAACCGCTTCGGCGCCTGAAGCGCCTGCGCGGCCCGGCCGCCAGCAAGTTCAGGCCTGCGCCTGGCGCCAGGCGTTCACCATCGCGGCGGCCCGCGCGGCCAGTTGCGCATCGGTGCAATCCGGCGTGAACAAGGCGCCGCCGATGCCGAAACCGGTCGCACCGGCCGCGCACCACTGCGCCATGTTCGCCGCTTCGACGCCGCCGACCGGCCACAGCAAGGTCCCGGCCGGCAGGACCGCGCGCATGGCCTTCAGGCCAGCCGGCCCGACCATCTCGCCGGGAAAAAGCTTGAGCGCATCGGCGCCGGCGTCCAGGGCCGCAAAGGCTTCGCTCGGCGTGGCCACGCCCGGCGCGCACAGCATGCCGGCGGCGGCGGCGTGCCGGATCACTGCCGGATTCATGTTCGGCGACACGAACAGGCGCCCGCCGACGCCGGCCACGGCGTCCACGTCGGCCTCGCTCAGCATGGTGCCGCCGCCGACGATGGTCCCGGCCGGCGCCATGCGCACCAGGCGGTCGATCGACTCCAGCGCGCCGGGCCGGTTCAAGGGCACCTCCAGCAGCTGGAAGCCGGCCTCGAACAGGATGCGCCCCACCGCTTCCGCGCGCTCCGGCTGCAGGCCGCGCAAGATGGCGACCAGGGGCAAGGCTGGCATTGGCTTAGGCATGACGCACTCCCTCCAGATACAGGTGATGCAGGGCCGCGAGATAGGCCGCCTGCGCGTCGGGGATTTCGACCGCGAGGCCGAAGGCGCGGGCGGCGTCGGCATAGCGTTGGGCCAGGGCCGGCGCGCCCAGCAGGCGCACGCTGCCGGGCGGCTGCTCACCGTCTTCCATCGCGCAGAATTCCGCGCCGATCAGCAAGCCGCTGACCAGGCCACGCGCCTGGGCGGCCGGCAGGCTGCCGCTGACCACGGCCGCGCGCACCGTGAACAAGGCATGGCTCAAGGGCTCGCGCCGGCGCGCCTGCGCCAGGCCGAGCGCGAAGCCCGCACCGCCATCATCCTCATTCCCCGCCATCAAGGGCGCCAGGGTGCCGTGCTGGCCGAACAGGGCGAACCATTCGCCCGTCATGTAGGTCGACCAGCGGCTCAGATAACCACCTTCCAGGTAGACCCACTTGCTGTGCGTACCGGGCAGCAGCACCCAGCCGTCGCTGGGGTCGCGCAAATGCAGGCCGAGCAGCTGGGTCTCCTCGCCGCGCATGACGTCCACGCTGGGTCCGCGCTGGCAATAGCCCGGCACAATCCAGCAGGCCGGCTGGCGCACGACCGGCGTGAGCGCCTTGGCCAGGGACGGCAGCGACTGGCTGGGGTCGCAGTAGGCCACTTCCTGCCAGCCATTGGCGCTGCCGACCATGCCGGACATGATCACGGGCGTCGCCGGCGGCAGCGCGAGCAGGCGCAGCAGCTCGGCCAGGGATTCGGAAAAACGGCCGCGCTCCGCCTGCATGCCGCATGCATCTTCGTGCACGCGCAGGCACTGGCCGCCGGAAGACATCAGATAGGCGCGCCGATTGGTGGTGCCCCAATCGATGCCGAGATAGAAATCGAGCATGGTCAAGAGAGATGAAAATCCAGACAACATGCTAGGCCAAACGCCCGCCCCACGGGCATACGTTATTTCACAACGGCCATATGAAAATTCGTCAAGCGCGCGGGGTCGGCAGGCCGGCCGTGTCGCGCAGGGCCTGCAGCATGGCCAGGCCGGCCGGCGCCAGGTGATGCTGGCGGCGCGTGATGATGCCGTAGACGTCGCTCTTGATCGTCAGATCGATGGGCAGTACGGCCAGGATGCCGTTGTCGAGGTAGGGACGCACCAGCTCCGGCGGCAAGGCCACCACCCGCTCGCTGCCGCACAGCAGGCTGGGGATCATCGACAAGGCCATGGTCTCGAACACGTCGTCCGGTTGTTCCAGGCCATGCGCCAGGAACAGCGACAGCAGGCGGTCGCGCAGCAAGCCCGGCGGCGGGAGGATCCAGCTGCCGGCGGCCAAGTCGGCCAGGCTGAGTTCTTCCTGGGTCAGCCACGGGTGGCCGGCGCGCACGATCAGGCTGTGCGGCTCGTCCGTGATGGGCTCGAACTGCAACTCGGCCGCCACGTCGGGGTCGAGAATGCGTCCGATCACGATGTCGAGTTCGCCCGCGCGCAATTGCTCGACCAGGCGCTTGCTGGTGTCGACCACGGCCGAGACCTGGATGCGCGCATTGCGTCCCTTGAGGAGCTTGACGGCGTCGGGCACCAGCCGGGCCGAGGGCGTCAGCACGGAGCCCAGGCGCACGCGCCCGCCGATGCCGGCCACGCCGTGCAGGATTTCCTCGTGGGCCGCTTCCAGCTCCGTGAGGGCGGCGCTGGCGCGGCGGATCATCACCTCGCCGAATTCGGTCGGCACCACGCCGCGCGGCAGGCGCTGGAACAGGGAAACGTCGAGCACGTATTCGAGTTCGCCGAGCAGCTTGGACGCCGCCGGCTGGGTCAGGCCGGCCGCTTCGGCCGCATGGGCGATCGAACCATGGCGCCCCAGCTCGACCAGCAGGGTGAGGTGGCGTACCTTGAGATGGGAGCGGATGAAGCGTTTGGTGGTCGGATCGTTCATGGGCGTATCGGGTTGGGCGGCCGCCATGCGCCTCCGCGCCCCAGGCTCACCACTCGGCGACGCTGCCGTCGGCGTGGCGCCAGAGCGGATTGCGCCAGTCCCGCACGGCCCGGCTGGCGGCGATCACGGCCTCTTCGTTCACCTCGACGCCCAGGCCCGGCTTGGGCAGGGCCGCGATATGCCCGTCGACGATGGCGAAGTCTTCGCGGTTGTGCAAGTAGTCCAGCAGCTCTGCGCCCTCGTTGTAATGGATGCCCATGCTTTGTTCTTGCAGTACGGCATTATACGACACGAAATCGACCTGCAAGCACGAGGCCAGGGCCACAGGGCCCAAGGGGCAATGGGGCGCGAAGCCGATGTCGTAGGCTTCCGCCATGGCCGCGATCTTCACGCATTCCGTGATGCCGCCGGCGTGCGAGAGGTCCGGCTGCACGATGTTGATGCCGCCATCGGCGAACACCGGCTTGAAGTCGTAGCGCGAATACATGCGTTCGCCGGCGGCGAGCGGAATCGAGGTCATGTCCGCCAGGCGCCGGTAGTATTCCCACTGCTCGGCCAGCACCGGTTCTTCGACGAACAAGGGACGGTAAGGCTCCAGCGCGCGCAACAAGGGTTTGGCCATCGGCGCGGCCACGCGGCCGTGGAAGTCGATGCCGAATTCCACCTCGGTGCCGAAGGCGGCCCGGATTTCCGCCACCCGTTCCACGGCGGCATCGACCTTGGCGGCCGTGTCGAGCATGCCCAGCTCTTCGGTGCCGTTCATCTTGAAGGTGTGGATGCCGATCTCGCGCAGCTTGCGCATGCCGGCGATCACGTCGGACGGACGGTCGCCGCCGACCCAGCTGTAAATCTTCATGCGGTCGCGCACCAGGCCACCCAGCAGCTCGTGGACCGGCGCGCCGAGCGCCTTGCCCTTGATGTCCCACAGGGCCTGGTCGATGCCGGCGATGGCGCTCATGAACACCGGGCCGCCGCGATAGAAGCCGCCGCGGTACATGACCTGCCACAGGTCGTTGATGCGGCGCGGGTCCTGGCCGATCAAGTAATCGGACAGCTCGTGCACGGCCGCTTCGACCGAGCGCGCCCGCCCTTCGATCACGGGTTCGCCCCAGCCGACGATGCCTTCGTCGGTCTCGATCTTCAAGAACATCCAACGCGGCGGCACGCGGTAGGTACTGACTTTCGTGATTTTCATGTCAAAACTAGTGGAAACAAATTTTGCTTGTAGTCTAGTGGCGTCGCCTTGGCCCCAGCTATGCCAATTTGCGTCGAAGGTATAGCCAATTTGCAGGCCGCGGCGCCGGGCTTATCCATGCGACACCAGCGCATCGCCGACGTAGGCGCGATACCGCCGAATTCGGCCGGTGACGTCCTGCCCCTGGCGCGGCACGTAGCGCATGCCGGACACGGCGACTGACCGGCCCAGGTCGATGACCAGCTGGTGCGGATGCGCGCGGTTCGATCCGGCGCCGCTATACGCGGTATGCCAATAGTCGCTGTTCTGGCCGTTGATCGCGTTCAGCGCGCCGCCATCCTCGCGCTCCGATTCCTCGCTGTCGACATAGGCGATGGTCCAGTTCGATTCGTCGATCGGCTTGCCGTCGGCGTCCAGCAACGCCAGCTCGGCCACGGCCGCGTAGGGCTTGCCGTCGAAGGCATCGAGCGACTCGAGGCAGAACTGGCGGCCCGCGACCGGGGCCGCGAAGCGCACGTCCTGCGTCTGCGGACCGGGCGCGAACTCGCCCTCGTGCGCCGGGCGCACGCCGGCCAGCTGCAGGCGCGCCGTACTGGGCGGGCGCGGCAAGTCGCGCTCGCGCTGCAGGCGGTCGAGGATGGGCGCGCGCAGGCCGGCGATCCGCGCCCGCGTGGGCCCGGTCAGGTCGAGCACGACCACTTCGTTGTGGCCGCGCCGCAGCCAGGGCCCCGGCAGGTACATGGTCTGGGTCGGGCCAATGCTCCAATAGCGCCCCAGGCAGCGGCCGTTGATCCAGACGATGCCCTGCCCCCAGGACGACATGTCCAGGAAGGTGTCGGCCGGATGGCTGGCCGTGAAGCCGCCGCGCCAGAAGGCCGCGCCCTTGCTTGGGCCGCGCCGGAACTGCAACGGCGGCAGCACACCGTCGGCATCGAAGTCGAGCGCGCGGATCTCCCAGTCCTCCACCGGCTGGCTGACGCCGCCCTCCGGCGTGAACGTGACCGGACCGTGCAGCCCCTTGCGGTCGTGGACCTCCGGACCAAAGTTCACCCGCGCGATGGTGTACAGCAGGATCTCCAGCACCGCCGCGTTGGCGCGCGCCGGAAGCGCCACCTTGTAGCGCCGGTCGCGCGTGTCGAAGGTGCCGATCGGTTTGCCGTCCAGCGCGATCCAGGCCAGGTCGCGCACGCGCGCCGCCTCCAGCACGCCGGCCGGACCGGGCGGCAGCGTCACGCGGTAGGCGACGAGGCCGCGGCTGATGTCGTACTGTTCGATCGGGAGCGGCACGCGCGCGCGGATCGCGCGCGCAGGCAGGCTGGCGGCGACGGCGACGGATTCCTTCATCTCGAAGGCCCGGATGGCCATCACGGGCATGCGCGGCGGCGGCGCGGGCAGGGTCTCGCCCAGCTTGAGGAAAGGCGTGATCGCCGCGCGGTAGGCGGCGAATTTCGCGCCGATCCAGCCGGCCTCCCCGATCGGCGCGTCGTAATCGTAACTCGTGGTGTCGGGCCGGAACGGACGGTCGCAGCCGCCCCACAGGCCGAAGGTGGTGCCGCCGTGCGCCATGTACAGGCTGAAGGAACCGTTCGCCTTGAGCATGGCCGCGATGTCCGCGGTGGCTCCCTCGACGCCGCCGCGCCGGTGCGGGGCGCCCCAGGTATCGAACCAGCCCGAATAATATTCCCCGCACATCAAAGGCCCTTGCTGGACCGCGGCCAGGGCCTGGAAGCCCGCGCCGGGGTCGCTGCCGAAATTGGCCACCGACAGCAGCTCGGGAATGTGGGTGCGGGCCACGGCATTGGTCGGATTGCATTGGAACAGGGGCACGTCGAACTTCGCGTCCAGCAGGGCCTGGCGCAGGCTGCGCAGGTAGCCCACGTCGTCGCCAAAGAAGCCGTATTCGTTCTCGACCTGCACCATCAGGATCGGCCCGCCCCGGGTGATCTGCATGGGCGCCAGCACGCGCCCCACTTCCTGCAGCCAGCGGCGCGCCGGTTCGAGGTAGGCGGGGTCGCGGGTGCGCAGGAAGGCATCGCCCGGCGTTTTCAGCAGCCACCACGGCAAGCCGCCCATTTCCCATTCGGCGCAGGCATACGGCCCGGGGCGCAGGATCACCCACAGCCCCTCCTGCTGCGCGAGGCGGCAGAACTCGGCGGCATCGCGCTGGCCAGCCCAGTCGTAGCGCCCCGCGCGCCATTCGTGGTAATTCCAGAACAGGTAGGCGCACACCGTGTTCAGGCCCATCGCCTTGAGCAGCTTCAGGCGGTGCGACCAGTACTCGCGCGGCACGCGCGCGAAGTGCATTTCGCCGCAGCGGATCTGCAGCGCTTTGCCGTCGAGGAGGAAGTCATGGGGGCCGATGGAAAAGCGCGGCGAAGCCGCCTGTCCGTAGGCGGTCCAGGGCAGCAGGCCGCCCATCGCGCCGGCGCCGAGAGTGAAGGCGCCGTCGCGCAACAGGCGCCGGCGCTGCATGCTAGTGCTCATATTCGTCAACCCAACAAGGAACCACAAACAGGAACGGCCCCGCCGCGTGGCGGGGCCGATGTCGCTACGACAGCAGCTTAGAAGGCGCCACGCACGCCCACGTTGACGCGACGGCCGACATTATCCAGCCCCATGAACTGCGTCTCGTTGTCGGCGAAGACGTGCTTCTTCGCGTTGTTCAGGTTGATGAAGTCCGCGTAGAAGGACAGCTTCGGCGAGAAGTAGTAGCGCACGCTGGCATCGGTCTGGCCAAACGCCGCCACCCGCGTCGGCAATTGCGAGCCGCCGTTGCAGCTGGCCGCATACTGGCTGCGCCAGTTGTAGCTGGTACGCACCTGGAACTTGCTGTTCTCGAAGAACACGGACGCGTTGTAGGACTGGCGCGACAGGCCCGGATAGCCGCAGTTGTACGGATCCGTGCCGTCGTTGCGCGAGGCCGTCGCATCCACGAAGGTGTAGTTCGCGGCCACGCCGAAGCCTTGCAGCCACTTGGCGGCCTGGTCGAAGGCGTACTGGCCGGCCAGCTCGGCGCCCTTGATGGTGCCCTTCTCACCGTTGCGCCAGCGGGTGTCGTGGACGACTTCCGTGAACAGCGGGTCCTGGACGTCCTTCAGTTCCTGCTCGATGAAGTCCGACAGCTTCTTCAGGAACAGGGCCGAGCTGACGTAGTTCGTCTTCGACAGATACCATTCATAGGACACGTCGAAGTTCGTCGAGCGCATCGGCTTCAGGTAGGGGTTGCCGCCGCCCGAGACCACATAGCCCACGCGGCCGCCGTACCAGTTGTCGACACCCATGTCGCCCAGGTTCGGCCGGGTCAGGGTCTTCGACGCCGCCAGGCGCAGGAGCATGTCGGCCGTCAGGTCGATCTTCAGGTTCGCCGAGGGCAGCACCGCGCGGTAGCTGTTGCTGACCGAGTTGGTCGTCATCGGCCCCCAGTTCTGGATGAAGGTCGTGTCGTTCGGGCTCTTCACGGCCGACAGCAGCTTGCGGCTGGTGCCGATCGAGGTCGAATCCACATGCATCAGGCGCAGACCCGCGTCCAGCGCCCAGCCGGGGCTTTCCCACTTGGTCTCGACGAAGGCGTTGGTCACCTTCTCGGTCACGCCCGACATCGACGGCTGCGTGTAATCGATCGCCATCGGGCCGTTCGGGAACTTCGTCTTGTCCATGTACCGGGCCGGGTCGTTCGAGTACGGCAACGTCGACGGCTGATTAAGGTAATTCATGTAGGCGACCGGGTCGAAGCGCAGGTAGTTGGCCGGCACCTGGCCGCCGCTGCCGAAGGGATTGCCCATCGGCGTGACGGTGAACAGCGAGGACGGCAGCGCCAGGTGATAACCGCTGTAGGCATTCCACGAATCGGCGCTGTACGACACGCTTTCGAACTTACGCTGGGAATGGGAGACGCCGGCGTCCATGCCCTTGAAGACGCCCATGTCCGGGGTCCAGGACGTGTTCAGGTGCCCTTCGTGCAGGGTATCGTTGTGGTTCCCCACGCCGTAGCCGACGGCGTGCGCGCGCACGGCGTTCGGATCGGCCACGCCATCGCCGAAGGTCACGGTCGGCACGTTGCCGAAGGTGAGCACGTCGCCATTCTTCGGCACCATGCCCGCCACCACCCACATGTTCGGCGACTGGGTCGTGGTGCGCGAAGACCAGAGGTCGGCATCGAGCTTCCAGTCCTGATTCACATTCCACTTCGAATTCAGGCCGAAACCCTTGCTGATCGACAGGCGCGAGTCACCTTTCACGATCATGTCGTTCGAATTCGCATCGGTCAGGATGCCTGCCTTGACCAGCTCCGGGTTATTGGCGACGAAGTTGGAGCCTGGCCGCTCCATGCTGGTCACCTGGCCGCGTGCGTCGGATTTGATGTTCAACTGCGTGGGATTGATCCAGTCGCTCAGGGCGATGACCGAATTTTCCTGATTGAGGTGGGAGTACAGCGCATCGGCCGTCAGCTTCCAGTCGGACGAAGGATTGAACTGCAGCGTGGCACTGGCGACCAGGCGCTTGCGGCTCTCATCCTCTTCCTGGAAACCGTAGCTCTGCGGGATGTACAACTTCTGCTTCGTCACGTCGGCAGCCGTCAGGCCCTTCGAATTCAGGTCGCCCTTGATGTTGGTGACGTCCAGATAATTCCAGGCGTCGGTGACGGCCTTGTATTGTCTGGAGGCGCGGTCGGTGTACGACAGGGAGCCGGCGACGCCGAAGGTGCGCGCGGGGTTCGCGAAGGTGTACATGCCGCTGATGTTCGGCGTGTTCTTCTTCGAATTCGTGTCGTAGGAGTCCGAGACGTTGACGATGGTCGTGGTGCCGGCCTTGCCGGACAGCGGACGCGCGGTCTGGATGTCCACGGTCGAACCGATGCCGCCTTCGGGCAGGAAGGCCTGGGAGGTCTTGTACACCAGGGCTTTCGAAATCAGGTCGGGCGACAGCAGATCGAAGGAAAAGGCACGGCCGCCGGTATCCGAAGTCATGGTGCGCCCGTTGACCAGCACGTTGTTGAACTCCGGCCCGAGGCCGCGCACCGAAATCGTACGTCCCTCGCCGTTGTTACGGTCGATCTGCACGCCGGTGACGCGCTGCAGCGATTCGGCGATATTCGTGTCCGGGAATTTGCCGGCGTCTTCCGCCGACACCGCATCCACCACACCGTCCTGCATGCGCTTGGTCGCCGCGGACGACATCAGCGAAGCGCGGATGCCGCTGACCATCACCGTGTTCGCTTCGGTGGCGGGCACCGGCGCATCGGCCGTTTGGGCAAAGGCATGCGCCGGCAGCCACAACTCCGCGATCAACGCGGCCAGGATCGTTTTCCCGAATTTCTTATTGCTCACTTTTTATCTCCTCCTTTTATGTCCTGAACGCAGGTTCGTGTGGTGCGTGATAAATTCTTTTTTGACACCAACGCTGTGCATGCTACGTGCGGGGAAGCGTGTCTTCGCATGGTTTATTTGCTCGGCGGTATGCGTTTTGGGCATAGGTATTCCGCCCGCGGAGGGAGGGGAATGGGTGCGTGCAGCCGCCTTCCGGGCCGCACGGAGGGGGTGGATTCAGCCGTCGGACGAGGCGGCTTTCGGTTGGGTGGCGAGGCTGCGGAACGCCTTGGGCGTGCAGCCGTATTCTTCCTTGAACAGCTTGTTGAAATACGAGGCGTTGGCATAACCGACCGCATAGGCGATTTCGGCGATCGGTTTGCCGCTTGTATCAGACAACAACCTGGCCGCCTCCGTCAGCCGCAACTTGTTGACGTAGCCGGTGAAGGTCATGCCGAGCTCCATTTTCAGGATCTCGTTGATCCTTCCGCGGTCCGCTCCGATGCGTGCGGCCACCGTGTCCATGTCGAGCTCGGAATTGGTGTACTGGGTGGCGATGAACTGCAGAATGCCTGCCTTTTCCTTGTCCTTGAACGGTTCAAGGGTCAATTGGCGGTATGCCACGATAGGCAAGTCATCCCGCATCTGCGAATCCAGACTCGCAACCAGCGCCCTGGAATGCGCCCGGACGAACCAGACGATGAATGCGCCCGAGCCGGCAAGCAGCATCACCGCCAGCGCAACGACGTAGCGCTCGTCGCGGCCGTGCAGCGTAAGCTCGCTGATCTCGACGTGCGAATCGAGTTCGCGCGGGCTTTGCAGACTGACGCCGAACATGAATTTGGCAACCTGGTCCAGCTTGTAGGACTGGCGCGAGGGATCGACCTTCAGTTCAGAAAACCACCACGCAGGGATAGTCAGCCGAGTGAGGTCGAGCGACACCGGCGTTCCCGTCTCGCTGCAGGAGAAGTAGGTCTCCGGCGATGGATACGTCAGATATTCGCCCCGCTTCGAGATGCTCGGATCGAAGGTGGGCATGTTGAATTGGAGCGAATTGGCCGGCGCGCATCTGGCGACGAAGCTGACCGTGGCGTACCGCGACAGATCGGCCGGCACGGCATTACCCCGACCGTCCTCCAGCAGCAACTCAGCCGAAACGTAGGAAATTGCCGTGGCTTTCGAGAGGCGGAAGTCGAACCGAAGCGACTGCTGGCCCGCTTCGAGAATCCGAATGGTCGACTTGCCACCCAGGACGGCGTCCGTTCCGGTGGCCAGGCGCCAATGCAGTCTGCCGCGTCCCTGTGGAATGAGCTTAGTGGACAGGTAACTTTGATGAATGCAAAACCCAGCGATCAGCGCATCGGCAAGCAGAAGGAGAATGAGCGCAAGCAGCGCCCTTTTGTAGAACTCTTGCATAACGCTTAACTGGATTCTTTCCGCACCTCAAGCTCAGCATGTGCGGCCAGATCATATCAGTACCGCGCTTGCACGGCACACAAAAAAAGGGCAGCCGAAGCTGCCCTTGTCCGTCCGACGATCGTCCCGATCAGTTGGTGTAGATCAGGCCGCGGCCGGTACCACTGAAGTAGATGCGGCCATAGGTGTTCCAGTCGGCCGCCATCGCGCCGATGCCGCCGTACTGGTGCGTATCGTCGTTGAAGCGTGCCCAGGTCGCGCCGCCATCGTCGGAATGGTAGATGCCCCACACGCCGTTCATCGTGCCCACGACGTAGACCGCCGCCGAGTACGTGGCCCCGGTCGGCGCCTTGCCCAGGGCGATGATGCTGGCACCCATCAGCTTGTCCGTCGAGCCACTGGCCGCGACCGTCGCAAAGCCGTTCAGCTTGGCCCAGCTGGCCCCGGAATTGGTCGAATGATAAACCGCGTCGCCGTCGGCCAGCCAGATGTCACCTTCGACGTTGGGGTTAACCACCATCGACGTGGTCTGATACGAATTGGAGGCCAGGTTCATCGCCACCGAGCCTTGGCTCAGCGTAAACGTATGGCCGGCATCGGTCGACACGTAGACCTTGCCAGGCTGCCCGCTCCACCATGCGCCGCCCGAATCGTAGGCATAGACCTTGTTCGGATTCCTGCGGTCGGCCGCCAGGCGGTAGCCGCGATTGATGCCGGGATTGCTCAAGGCCGGCAGGTTGGTCGCGGTCCAGCTTCCGCCGGTGTTCGTGCTATAGGACGGTACCGAATTGGGCGGCGCCCAGATCAGGTTGGTGCGCGACGTGGCCACGATGCTCCCCTCGCCGCTCAGGTTGGTGGCAGCGCCGGTGGGCAGGCTCGCGAAGTTCGACCACGTGTTGCCGCTGTCGCCGGACCAGAAGCCGAAGGCAGTGCTGCTCGCGCTCAGCGAGCCGTTACCGACGATAAAGCTGGGATCGGACCACAGCACATCGGCGTAATAGCCATTGCCCCAGTCGCTGGTCGGCCCCTTGGTCGGCGTCGCCGTGACATCGGTCTGCACCCATGTGCCGATATCGCCGGCGCTGTTGACGAACTTGTACGAGGCGCCGGCCGGCGGCGTGACGACTGCCAGCGTAGCGGTTTCCTCGAAATTGTTGAGCGGCACGTCCCAGCTCGGCGTCGCCGACGATGCGTTCCAGGTTTCCCAGACGCCGCCGCCATGGACGTGCATGATGTGGTCCCGGTTGCCCGGATCGATCTTCACGTCGTCGACCCAGCCCCCGGAGGTGCCGACGCCCCAATGCGTCATGCCGGCCGCGATCTCGTGCCAGGTGAGGCCGGCGTTGTCGGAGAGCTGGATGACCGGATCGGTGGTATTCCAGACACCCGTCACGGCGAGCGCGATGCGGGTGGTCGAGCCGGTGCCGGACACGGACACGCCGCCGTAGCCATACGAGCTGGTGGCAAGCTGGGTCCAGGTCTCGCCGTAGGTACCGCCGCCGAACTTGTAGAGGTAGCCGGGGCCGCCGGCGCCTTGTCCAGAGCCCTTGGTGAACGCGATGTAGAACGCGCCGTCGGCGTTACGCACCGCGTGCGGGATGTAGTAGCCAGTTACGTTGGACGGAACCGTCACCGGCGTCCACGAGTAGCCGCCATTGGTGGACTTATAGAAGGTCGACGTCAGGCCCGCCGCCTGCGCATAGTCCGGCGCGACGGCGACATACATGTTCCAGGTCGTCTGGCCGCCACCCACACCCCCGTTGTCGAACAGGAGCTGTTCGACGCCCCTGACATTGCCATTGCTGATGTTCCTGATCTGATCGCCCGTGAGCACGGTGCTCGACAGCCCGGTCTGGGTCCAGGTCTGCCCCGAGTTCGTGCTCTTCCACAGGCCGGCCGTGCGCGAGGCGTAGAACATCGTCGACGGGTTGGTGGGATCGAGCTTCAGGCGTTCGCCGATGGCGCGGGCATCTTCGTTGCCGCCCACCGGGAACGGCAGGTCGTAGTGCGTCCACGTGGCGCCGCGGTTGCTCGAGACATAGATGCGGCCGTTCTGCGGGTTTCCGCCGCCGTCGCGCGTGTACATCCCGGCAACAAGGTACACGAGCTGGTCATTGGCAGGATCGAGGCCAATGCTTTCAATGCCATGGTAGGCGCTCTCGCCGCCACCGAAACCGAGTCCGTCCGTGATGGGCGTCCACGATCCGTTCGAATTATTCCAACGGTAGGCGCCGCCGATATCGGTGCGCGCGTACATCACGCTCGCGTTGACCGGATGGTAGATGAGACCGGTGACATAGCCGCCGCCACCCCACCTCACGCTGTTCCAGCTGCTGGACACTGCGGTGCTGGTAGCGAGAAATTTGGGAGCGCTGCCGGACGAGGCGGTGCTGGTACCGCCGCCGCCGCAGCCGGCGATGAGTCCGGCGAGCAGCAGTGGAATGGCGATGTGGTACTTCCGATTCATGATTGACGTCTCCATAACTCGATGATTAGTTTTTCAATAGCCCTGACATCACGCGGAAACGCTACGCGTTCGCGTGTGATGCAAAGATATGTGCCGCGCTCGGCGGGCCTCTAACACTTATTGCGGGGATTTCCGTCAGCGTGCAGAAATTTTCATGAAATTCCGCAGATTTTTTTAGCGCGCAGGGCAAGGCGCCGGCAGGTCGCGGCGCGGATCGGAAGGGAAGTTGTTATTGAAACGTCACGGGCGGCAAGTTTCGTCGGCCGACTGCTGCGCCGGCGCTCCCGCTTGGGTTGCCAGAGTTCTGAACACCTTGGGCGTGCAACCGTATTCTTCCTTGAACAACTTGATGAAGTACGAGCCATTGGCATAGCCGACCGAACGCCCAACTTCCGCCACGGTCGCACTGGCCTTGTCGGTCAACAGTCTGGTCGCTTCGGTCAACCTCAACTTGTTCAGGTAGGTGGTGAACGTCATGCCGAGTTCCGCTTTCAGGACCTCGTTGATTTTGTTGCGGTTCGCACCCGTGCCGACGGCAACGCCGTCCAGATCCAGTCCGGAATTTGTGTAGTTGGTGGCGATGAAGCGCAGGATGGCGGCCTTTTCTTCGTCCTGGAATGGTTCAAGTGTCAACTTGCGGTATGCCACGAATGGCAAATCCTTTTTCCGCCGCGAATCCAGCTTCGCGATGAGCGCGCGGGACTGCGCCCGAAAGAACCAGATCCCGAAGCCACTCCAGGACAGCGCCAGCACCGCTGCCAGCGCAACGATGTAGCGATAATCGCGGCCGTGCAGCGTGAGGTCGCGGATCTCGACATGGGAATCAAGCTCGGCCGGGCTGTGCTGGCTCGCGCCGAATTCCAGTCTCATCACATGGTCGAGCTTATAGGCCTGGCGCGAAATGTCGACATGGACGGCCTGGTACCACCATTGCTGAATGCTCAGACGCGTCAGATCCAGCGCAACCGCCCTCTCCTGCTCGTTGCAGGAAAAGAAAGTCGTGGCGGGCATGTTTGGCAGTTGCGCGTCCGGTTTCGCGACAGCCTCGTCGATCATGGTGACGATGAACAGCAGCGAATTGGCAGGCGCGCATTTCACCGAGAAGGTGGCGGTCGAGTACTTCGACAGATCCGCCGAAGCAGGTTTTCCGTCCGCGTCATCGATCAGCAATGCCGCGAAGGCCATCGGATAACTCGATGCACGCGAGACCCTGAAATCAAAGCGGAGCGACTGCTGCGCGGAGTCCTCGATGCGCACCGTCGATGCGCCGCCGTAGGCGGCGTCCGTGAAGGCGGCAAGGTGCCATCGCGGCGCGCCTTTTTCCCGCGGCATGAGCGAAGTGGATGGATAGCTCTGGTAGACGCAGAAACACGCAATCAGCGCATCAGCGCTCAGAAGGAGAACGAACGCGACGAGTGCCTTCCTGTAGAACTCTTGCATGTTAATTAACCGAAGGAGTTGCGCACGTCGGCTCCCGAATGACAGTAAGAAATCATATCAGGACCTATCGAGCAGGAGCAGCGTGCGGCCTTCGGTCCAGCAACTAAGGCGACTGATTGAGCCCAGCATCCGCATCGTCCGTTTGCGGGCACGCTTGCCAGTGTCGCGGCGGGGAAAGCAGAAAACCGCGGGACTCGCCCTGAACAACACCGTTTGCGGCAATTTGTCCCAGGTTGTTGATCGCGACCGCCTCGATCAGGAGCCAGCCGGCCTCCTTAACGACAGGCAGCGTATTCAGATCCAACATCGCACCGCATCGATAAAGAAAGGCATGACTCTCGCCCTCAATGTCGGTCCTGCCGACGATATCGCCGCGATCGTTGATGCCCCACGCCAAGGAGTTGTCGCCCAGGCTGCCAAGATCACGCATCTGACGACCATCGTACAGAAAGGCATGACCTACAGTGTCGCCAGACAAGTTGCTGGCGCCAACGACCCAGCCTCGTCTGTTGATAGCAAATGCCTGGCTATATGAACCGCCCAAGGTGCCCAGATCCCTCATTTGCGCCCCTTGGTAGAGAAAGGCATGATACGCGGCGTCCCCGGCAGTACCAGCAATCCCGACCACTTGATCCGCATTGTTAATGCCGAATGCAATGCTGTACGTACCGCCGAGAGTGCCGAGGCTCACGGCCTCCCCGCGCCGGAACAGGGCAGCGATTCCACTTTCCACCGGACCAATGGTGCCTACGACGTCGCCCGCGTCATTGATACCGAATCCGTAGCCCTGCACATCCAGCTTCTTCACCACCCCGTCGCGGTACAAGAGCGGGAAGAATTCATCGCTATCGATGATGTCGTAAGCGACCACGACACCCGCATTATTGATGCCGCGTGCGACATTGTAGCCCCCCGTCAGAGCCAGATCGCGCATCGTACCGTTTTCATAGAGAAAAGCGTGGCGTGCGTCCGAGTCGCCCAATCGAGCGCTCTGGCCGACGATCTGACCGCGCTCGTTGATGTCCCTGGCGATGGTACTGGCGCCGCCGAGGGTCCCGATATCAGTGATCGTCCAGTCCTGGGCACGCTCTTGCGCGCGCGCCGCTGGCCATGACACGAGACACGCGGCAAGGAGCCCCAGGGCCAGCCTGCAGGCGGTGGGGTAGCGGGTACAAACGATATCTCTCCATCGTCGTTTCATGTTTTCCTCATTGATGAATGAATGCAGACAATCGAAAGCGGCGGCTTCGGTACTCCGTCGCACGTTTAGACCGGATACATCGTAGTAGTGCGTACAGTGCCGCGTATGACCGGAAACACCCGCATGAATGACAGGACGGGAATGCGATCGCTGCAACGCGTGCTTGCGATCGAAGAACAGTTCATTCTCAATTTCCGGGATCAAATTCCGAATTTTCCGGCGTCCATCTCAAAGGTCCATGCCGGGCGACAACGGGAACTACAATCCAGACGCCTTGGAAGAACGGAGGAAAAGCATGGAAAAGTCGAGTGCGCTCGAAAAAATGCAGGAAATACTCGTGCTGAAACGCGAACAGTGGAAGCGCAAGCGTCGGATTTTTCTGCTGACGCTCTTGGCAATCGTGGCCACTTGTGTGATCGGCTTTGCGCTCACCCAGTCAGACGTCTTCGGCTTCATCGTCTTCTTGCCGACATTCTTGCTGTTGGTCGGGCTCTTTTCTTCAGCGCCAGATATGCGACTGTCAATGGACGAATACAAAGCGTTACCCGGAGCCGTTGACCGCAATGACCGGCATGTTTGTATCAAATGTGGCCACCATGGGATTCACCGGCGGGGCGTGTACAGATCAAGCGCGACCCTAGTGGACTGTTCGAGATGTCAAACGGCGTTGTGGCAGCAATAACCGAGCTCCGTCGAGACACAGCAGAGTGAATCGAACAGCCGACAAGCTACCAGTTGGGGTGCCTGCTTCAAGGCTGCCCTTGGACCACTGTCAAACGCACGCCAAGGGCGGCGCAGACTTTACTAATGGTGTCGAACCGCGGCATGCTGCCAGGGCGCAGCGCCTTGTAAAGAGCCTCGCGCGTAATTCCCGATTTCTCGGATATTTGCGTCATGCCGCGCGCTCGCGCGATATCGCCAAGCGCCGCGGGCAGGAGGGCCGGATCGCCGTCTGCAAGAACGGCATTGAGATAATCGACCACATCTTCGTCGGTGTTCAGGAACTCGGCGACGTCGAACTCGGCGAGCTCGGATATCTTGATTTTCCTGGTCATCGCTCAATCCTCCAAAGCCTTCGATAACGGGATGGCTTTTGCAATATCCGCCCGGCCGAAGTGCTCTCGCATCTCGAAGACACCCTCGCCAACTGTCGCTACGTCCCCCAAGTTGCCCATCCGCAGTTTAGTCAAGCGTTTAACGAGACGCATGCGGGTGGCGCCGTCTCGAATGGTCTGCGCGTGAGCAATCAGCCGCTGAGGCTGCGGTTGCAGAATGTCCTCCACGACCATACCTCGGGAGGAAAATGCGATGGCACTCGACGCATATCTATACATCGACGGAATGTTTATCCTGAGCAGGCCATCTTGCAAAATGAAAAAGCCCGCTGTGCTCTATTGAGAACAACGGGCTTTTCTAAATCCTGGCGGAGAGGGTGGGATTCGAACCCACGGTAGGGGGACACCCTACGCCTGATTTCGAGTCAGGTACATTCGACCACTCTGCCACCTCTCCAGGTACTGCAGCAACGGTGGTCACCGTCGGAAGTCCAGCATTATAGCAGGGTTGCCCGAAAATGGAAGGGCAAAGCTGCACTTATTTCAATCGGTCGATCCCGCCCATGTACGGGCGCAGCGCCTCGGGGATGATCACGCTGCCGTCGGCCTGCTGATAGTTCTCCAGGATCGCCACCAGCGTGCGGCCCACGGCCAGGCCCGAGCCGTTCAGCGTGTGCAGCAGCTCCGGCTTGCCCTGGGCGTTGCGGAAGCGCGCCTGCATGCGGCGTGCCTGGAAGGCTTCGCAGTTGGAGATCGACGAGATCTCGCGGTAGGTGTTCTGCGCCGGCAGCCACACTTCCAGGTCGTAGGTCTTGGCCGCGCCGAAGCCCATGTCGCCGGTGCACAGCGACATCACGCGGTACGGCAGGCCCAGGCCCTGCAGGATCGCTTCGGCGTGGCCAACCATCTCGTCCAGCGCTTCGTACGATTTTTCCGGATGGACGACCTGCACCATCTCGACCTTGTCAAACTGGTGCTGGCGGATCATGCCGCGCGTGTCGCGCCCGTAGCTGCCCGCCTCCGAGCGGAAGCACGGCGTATGCGCGGTGATCCGGATCGGCAGCGTGTCGCCGCCCACGATCTCGTCGCGCACCAGGTTGGTCAGCGACACTTCCGAGGTCGGGATCAGGTACAGGTTCTCGCCCTCGCCTTCCTGGCCGCCCTTCTTCACGGCGAACAGGTCGGCCTCGAACTTGGGCAGCTGGCCCGTGCCGCGCAGCGAGTCGGCGTTGACGATGTAAGGGGTGTAGCACTCGGTGTAGCCATGCTTGCCGGTGTGCGTGTCGAGCATGTACTGGGCCAGGGCGCGGTGCAGGCGCGCCACGCCGCCCTTCATGACGGAGAAGCGCGAGCCGGTCAGCTTGGCGGCCACGTCGAAGTCCAGGCCGAGCGCGGCGCCGACGTCCACATGGTCCTTGATCTCGAAATCGAAGCTGCGCGGGGTGCCTACGCGGCGCACTTCGACGTTGCCGGATTCGTCGGTCCCGGCGGGCACGGAGGCGTGCGGCAGGTTCGGCACCGCCTCCATGAATTCGGCCAGCTTGGCCTGCACGACCGCGAGGGCCGCTTCGTTGTTTTTCAGCTCGTCGCCGAGGCCGGCGACTTCCGCCATCACGGCGCTGGTGTCTTCGCCTTTGCCCTTCAACATACCGATCTGCTTGGACAGCGAATTGCGCTTGCCCTGCAGCTCCTCGGTACGCGTCTGGATCGCCTTGCGCTCGCCTTCCAGGGCGTTAAACGCATCCACGTCCAGCTTGAACTTCCGTGCAGCCAGCCGGGCTGCGACGTTGTCGATGTCTTTGCGGAGAAGTTGGATGTCTAGCATTTGTCTTGGCCAATAGCGGTATGTCGAAACCGCAATTGTACCAAGGCTTACTTCTCGGCGGCTTTCTCGGCTTCCGTCAGGCGCTTGCCATGCACGACGATGGTCGGCATCGAGGTGCCAACGTCAGGGGCGACCACCTGGATCCGGTGCTGGGTGCGCGGGGCCGGCATGGCGGTGGCGTAGGTGGCGAGGATGGTCATCGCGGCGGCGACCAGGAACACGCCTTCGAGGTTTTTACGGACTTTCATGATGGGCTCCTTCGGGGTTCGGGTTCAAAACTGCTTCGGTATGGTGGTACTGTACCCACCCGCCCCCACAAGCTCCATCGGCTTGCGACGAACCGCAAGAAACGCGGGACAGAGTGCTGAAAACCCGCCCCGCGGAGGGCTCGGCGCCCCCGCGGTAATCCCTGGTATGACGCAGTTGGCAGGTGCATGCCATACCGGAAACGCATGCGGTCATGGATTCCCGCCTTCGCGGGAATGACGTCAGGTCGCGGTGTCGATACCTGCGCTGTGCGAACCCGCAACAATTGACGTACAGTCAGGCGCGCTTGCCGTGAGGCGTTGACGCGGATTCGGGGGTGGGAGCCATGTGGATGGCGTTGGGCTTGCCGAGCAACGGGGCCGAAATCGACCGCCTGCTCAAATGGATTGATGCGTACGCGGCGCGCGAGGCGCGGCGCGTACGCGGGGAGATCAGTGCATTGAGGGGCAGCTTAGCGGGCAGCGTTCTTCTCGGCGTCGCTCAAGCGCTTGGCGTGCACTTCCACGGTTGCCAGCGGCAGATTCAGATCCTGGGCGATGACTGCAACCGGCTGCGGACGCGGTGCGGCCATGGCGCTGGCGTAGGTGCCGAGAACGGTCAGGGCGGCGGCCACCAGGAACACGCCTTCGAGGTTTTTCCGGATTTTCATGATGGGCTCCTTCAGGGATCGGGAATCAAAATCGATTCGGTATGGTGGTACTGTATCCATCCGATCCCGCCGCCGCCATCGGCGTGCGACGAACCGCAAAAAACGCGGAATAAGCTGCTGTCAGCGCACCGGGAGCGCGCGCAGCATGCCCGGCAGCGCACCCAAGAACGCGTCGCGCGCGCGCAGCCCCGCTGGGCCGGGAGTGTTCTCCGTCTCGATCACGCGGCGCACGAAGACGACGCTGCGCCCATCCTTCTCCACCCAGCCGACGAACCAGCCGACCGCGGCGGCGCCGCTGCTGCCGGTACCGGTCTTGCCGTGCAGGCGCCAGCCGCCGGGCAACGGATCCAGCTCGGTGATCTGCTCGGTCAGGACGTAGGCGCGCAGGTTGACGGGCAGCTCGCGGCGCACCACCCGTTCGAGAAAGTCGAGCTGCTCATGCGGCGAGATGGCGAGCGACGCGGACAGCCAGGCCTTGGTGAGGCCGGCCGAGATGTCGCGGTTGCCGTAGTTGAAGGCGTCCACGTAATGGCGGAAGCGCTCCTTGCCCAGCAGCGTGGTCACCTGCTGGGAATACCAGACCACCGACAGCTTCATCCAGCGCGCCGGGTCGGTGTCTTCCTTCCACTCCGGGCGCCAGTCGGTGTAGCCGGGCTGGAAACGCATCACGGGCCCGCGGGTGGACTTGAGCACGCCCGAATCGAATCCCATCAGGCTGATGGCAATCTTGAAGGTGGAGGCCGGCGTGGTACGGCCGGAGCAGTCGCCCTCCTCTTTCAGGATGGTTTTGGTGGCCGCATCGGCCAGCAGCGTGCAGGCGCTGTCGGCATGCACGGCGCTGGTGGCGGTGCCCAGGGCGATGATGGCGGCGGTGATCAGTCGTTTCATTTGGCTACGTCACTGTATGGAACCTCTTGCGCGTTGGCGCTTGCCACCTGCCGCCGATCAGGGGTCCCCGCCTTCGCGGGGATGACGGCCTATTTGCGGGCGTCCTCGTCCAGGCTGCGCAGCCAGGCCAGCTTTTCGGCGATCTTGGACTCGATGCCGCGCGGGACCGGCTGATACCAGCCCGGCTCCGCCATCCCTTCCGGCAGATAGGTTTCGCCGGCGGCGTAGGCGTTCGGTTCGTCGTGGGCGTAGCGGTAGGCGTGGCCGTAGCCCAGCTCCTTCATCAACTTGGTCGGCGCGTTGCGCAGGTGGACCGGCACCTCGCGCGACTTATCGTGGCGGACGAAGTCCATGGCGCGATTGTAGGCGCTGTAGCCCGCGTTGCTCTTGGCCGCGATGGCGAGGTAGATGACGGCCTGCCCCAGCGCCAGATCGCCCTCCGGCGAGCCGAGGCGCTCCCAGGTGGCGGCGGCGTCGTTGGCCACCTGCAGGGCGCGCGGATCGGCCAAGCCGATGTCCTCCCACGCCATGCGCACGATGCGCCGCGCCAGGTAGCGCGGGTCGGCCCCGCCATCGAGCATGCGGCACAGCCAGTACAAAGCGGCGTCCGGATGCGAGCCGCGTACGGACTTGTGCAGGGCCGAGATCTGGTCGTAGAAGGCGTCCCCGCCCTTGTCGAAGCGGCGCGCGTTGAGGGTCAGCGCGTTCTCGACGAATTCGCCGGTCACCTCACTCACCTTGGCCGTGTCGGCGGAAGTGAGGGTTTGTTCCAGCAGATTCAGGAAGCGGCGCGCGTCGCCGTCCGCATAGCCGATCAGAGTGGCGGTGGCCTTGTCGTCGAAGGTGAGGTGCGGCATGGCGCGCTCCTGGGCGCGGTGCAGCAGCTGCAGCAGTTCCGCATCCGTCAGAGCCTTCAGCACGTACACCTGGGCGCGCGAAAGCAGCGCGGAGTTCACTTCGAAGGACGGGTTTTCCGTCGTCGCCCCAATCAGCGTGACCAGGCCAGATTCCACGAACGGCAGCAGCGCATCCTGCTGCGCCTTGTTGAAGCGATGGATCTCGTCGATGAACAGTATGGTGTGCTTGCCCGAGGACAGATAGTGCTCCGCCTGCTCGATCGCCGCGCGGATGTCCTTCACGCCCGAGAGCACGGCGGACAACGCGATGAACTCGCAGTCGAAGGCATTGGCCGTCAGACGCGCCAGCGTGGTCTTGCCCACGCCGGGCGGCCCCCACAGGATCATCGAATGCGGCTTGCCGGACTTGAACACCAGGTTCAGCGGCTTGCCCGGCCCGAGCAGGTGGCTCTGGCCGATCACCTCGTCGATGGTGCGCGGGCGCAGCGCCTCCGGCAGCGGAGGCGAAGGCTCGGTCTTGAACAGGTCGTCCATCAATGACGGAACACGTCCGCTCCCTTGGGCATGACGAAGGTGAACTGGTTCGCCGCCAGCGCCGGGTTCTTCTCGAACTTGGTGAAGGTGATCACCGAGGTCTGACCGAAGGAATCGACCAGCTCCATCGCCCCGGGCGCGCCGTTCTTCAGGCCGATCAGCACGCTCTCGAACGACGCGTCCTTGGCCTTGGGCGTGGCCTTGAGCCATTCCATGCCGTCGCGCTGGCCGGCGTCAGCCAGGGTGAAGTTCTTTTCCAGGTCGTTACTGCCGAACAGGATGGCGGCCGGGGACGAACCCAGCGCGTCGCCCAGCTTGCGGATGGTGACTTGGTTCAGGTCCTTGTCGTACACGTAGAGCTGCTCGCCGTCCGCCTGCAGCACCTGCTCGTAGGGCTTTTGGTAGGTCCAGACGAATTTGCCGGGGCGGGCGAAGACGAAGCTGCCCGAGGACGGCGGAGCCACCTTGCCCTTGGCGTCCGCCTTCCTCACCTGCTTTTGCGCGAACTCGCCGCGCGCGGACTTGGTGGAGGCGACGAAAGCCTTGAACTGTTCCAAAGCCGCCGCCTGCGCGCCCGCGCACACGGACAGCGACAGCGCAAGCAGCGCCAGCGATTTCTTGATCATGAGTGTTCCTATTCTGCGTTCGCGGCGGGGACGAGGATGTCGCGGTTGCCGTTCGACTGCATGGCCGACACCACCCCGCTCTGCTCCATCTGCTCCAGCAGGCGCGCCGCGCGGTTGTAGCCGATGCGCAGGTGGCGCTGCACCAGCGAGATCGACGCGCGCCGGTTCTTGAGAACCACGGCCACGGCCTGGTCGTACATCGGGTCGGCCTCGGTGCCTTCCGCACCGCCGCCACCGCCGCCGGCCGCCGCGGCGTCGCCGCCCTCTTCCAGCGTGCCGCCTTCCAGGATGCCTTCGATGTAATTCGGCTCGCCCTGCGCCTGCAAGTGTTTCACAACGCGGTGCACCTCGTCGTCCGATACGAAGGCGCCATGTACGCGCACCGGCAGGCCGGTCCCGGGCGGCATGAACAGCATGTCACCCATGCCGAGCAGCGTTTCCGCGCCCATCTGGTCAAGAATGGTGCGCGAATCGATCTTGGACGAGACCTGGAACGCGATGCGGGTCGGGATGTTGGCCTTGATGAGGCCCGTGATCACGTCCACCGACGGACGCTGGGTCGCCAGGATCAGGTGGATGCCGGCCGCGCGCGCCTTCTGGGCGATACGGGCGATCAGCTCTTCCACCTTCTTACCGACCACCATCATCAGGTCGGCCAGCTCGTCGATCACGATCACGATGGTGGGCAGCTTTTCCAGCGGCTCCGGCGCGTCCGGCGTCAGCGAGAACGGGTTCGGGATGTGCTCCTCGCGCTTGGCCGCGTCCAGGATCTTGGCGTTGTAGCCGGCCAGGTTACGCACGCCCAGCTTGGACATGAGCTTGTAGCGGCGCTCCATCTCGTTGACCGCCCAGTTCAGCGCGTGGCCGGCCTGGCGCATGTCGGTCACCACCGGCGCCAGCAGGTGCGGAATGCCCTCGTAGACGGACATCTCCAGCATTTTCGGGTCGATCAGGATCAGGCGCACGTCGGCCGGATCGGACTTATAGAGCAGCGACAGGATGGTGGCATTGATGCCCACCGACTTGCCCGAGCCCGTGGTACCGGCCACCAGCAAGTGCGGCATCTTGGCCAAGTCCGCGATCACCGGCTTGCCGGCGATGTCCTTGCCCAGGGCGACGGTCAGCATGGAGGACGAGTCGTTGTAGACCTTGGAGCCGACGATCTCGGTCAGGCGCACGATCTGGCGCTTGGGGTTGGGCAGCTCCAGCGCCATGTAGTTCTTGCCGGGGATGGTTTCGACCACGCGGATCGATGTCAGGGCCAGGGAACGGGCCAGGTCGCGCGCCAGGTTGACGATCTGCGAACCTTTCACGCCGGTGGCCGGTTCGATCTCGTAGCGGGTCACGACGGGGCCGGGATAGGCCGCCACCACCTTGGCGTCCACGCCGAAGTCGGACAGCTTCTTCTCGATCAGGCGGCTGGTGAACTCCAGCGTCTCGTTCGACACGGTCTCCTGGCTCGGCGGCGGCTCGTCCAGCAGCGACAGCGGGGGCAGCTTGGAGTCGCCCGGAAGGTCCTGGAACAGGGTCGCCTGCTTTTCCTTCTGCACCCGCTCGGACTTGGGCACTTCCACCACCGGCTGCTCGATCTTGACCGGGGGCGCGGCCACCGGGTGCTTCTCGACGTGCTTGGCCCGTTCCTGCACCACCACTTCCTCGCGCTTGATCTGGGCCACTTCGCCGTGCTTGCGGTCTTTGCGGTCCTCCATGCGCAGGCGCACCCACTCGATAGCCATCTCGATGCCCTCGCCAATCTTCTCGGCCACGGCCATCCACGAGACGTGGAAGAACAGCGAGAACCCGAGTCCGAACAGCAGCAGCAGAAGCAGCGTGGCGCCGGTAAAGCCAAAGGCCACGTGAGCGGAATGGCCGATCACCTCGCCCAGCACGCCGCCGGGCGCGCGCGGGAGCGGCACCCTCAGGGACCACATGCGTAAATATTCGAGGCCCACGCTGCCCACGAACAGGAGCGCGAAGCCGATCCAGCGCACGATGCCTTCGCCGGAGTGTTCCGGGTCTTCCTCCTGCTCCAGCACGAACTTGTTGGTCAGGCGCCTGTAGCCCTTCCAGACCAGGCGCGCGAAGCAAAAGCACCACCACCAGGCGGAAACGCCGAAGATGAACAGCATCAGGTCCGCCAGCCAGGCGCCGGCGCGGCCGCCCAGGTTGGCCACCTTTGGCACCACGATGTCGTGCGACCAGCCCGGATCGGCCTTGTGATAGGTCGCCAGGATCATCACGAAGTACAGGAATACGGCGGCCAGCGCGATCCAGCGCGCCTCGGAGATGAGCCGGACCAGCCGGTTGGGCAGCGGCTGCCGGGTGGTGGACGATCGGTTAGGCTGGGCTTGGCTGGGTTTTGGCATGCTCAATGATACTTTTACTACTTTTGCAGTGCGATTGAAGCATTCTAAGGCATACCCGAGGCAACGCGGCTAAGATTCATGCGCTTTTGCCCCATGGCTTATAATCTTGCGGCACTTGATCTGGCCATTATTGGCCCCATTTCACTGGCACCCTTTCATCGGATTGCACAAATGACCACCAAAAAACACGCCCGCGTCCTCATCCTCGGTTCCGGCCCTGCCGGCTACAGCGCAGCCGTCTATGCGGCCCGCGCGAACCTGAATCCGATGCTGGTGACGGGCGTGGAACAAGGCGGCCAGCTGATGACCACCACCGACGTGGAAAACTGGCCGGGCGACCCGATGGGCGTGCAGGGCCCGGAGCTGATGCAGCGCCTGCTGCAGCATGCCGAGCGTTTCAAGACCGACATCGTGTTCGACCACATCCACACCACTTTCCTGAACGAGAAACCGATCCGCCTGGTGGGCGACTCGCATGAATACACCTGCGACTCCCTGATCATCGCCACCGGTGCCTCGGCCCAGTACCTCGGGCTGCCGTCCGAGCAGGCCTTCATGGGCAAGGGCGTGTCGGCCTGCGCCACCTGCGACGGCTTCTTCTACCGGAACCAGGAAGTGGCCGTCATCGGCGGCGGTAACACCGCGGTCGAAGAGGCCCTGTACCTGTCCAACATCGCCTCCAAGGTCACCCTGGTGCACCGCCGCGACAAGTTCCGCGCCGAGCCGATCCTGATCGACCGCCTCAAGGCCAAGGCCGCCGAGGGCAAGATCGTGATCGAATACGACCACGTGCTGGAAGAAGTGCTGGGCGACGACAGCGGCGTGACCGGCATCCGGATTCAATCGACCAAGGGCGCCGGCTCGAAGGACGTGGCCGTACATGGCCTGTTCGTGGCCATTGGCCACAAGCCCAACACCGGGATCTTCGAAGGCCAGCTGGATATGCATAACGGCTACATCAAGACCCGCACCGGCCTGGAAGGCATGGCGACGGCCACCAATGTCCCCGGCGTGTTCGCGGCCGGCGACGTGCAGGACCACGTCTATCGCCAGGCCATCACCAGCGCCGGCACCGGCTGCATGGCCGCGCTCGACGCCCAGCGCTACCTGGAAGCGCTCGAATCCTGACGGGTCATCCCCGCGGACGCGGGGACCCCTGGCAGGAATACGGCGGCAAGCGCAGTAACGTAGAGGCAATCAGCAACAAGATGGGCACGCTAAAAGACTTCTCCGACCTCAAGGGCCTGCGCGAGCAGCTCAAGCACGAGGAGGAAGCACGCGTCCGCGCAGCGGCCGAGCGCGCCCGCCAGGAGCGCGAAGCGCGCAAGAACACCGTCGAATTCCGCAGCGCGATGGACGGCGTGACCGAGCTCCCGCCGTCCGACCGCTACGTTCACAACATGCCCCCCTCGTTCAGCACGCGCCCGCCGTCCGCTCCGCTCACACCGGAGGAAGAGGCGGCGGCGGTGCTGCGCGAATCGCTGTCCGACGAATGGGACGTCGCCCACCTGCTGGAAGACGACCCGAGCACCTCGTTCGTACGCGCCGGCGTGGGCCAGGACGTGCTGCGCAAGCTGCGCAAGGGACACTGGAAGGTTGACGACGAGCTCGACCTGCACGGCATGCGGCGCGACAAGGCGCGCGACGAGCTGGGGCTGTTCCTGCGCTTTGCCAACCAGCGGCGGTTCCGCTGCGTGCTGGTCATCCACGGGAAGGGTTATGGCTCCGCCGGCGGGGAGCCGGTGCTGCGCTCGATGGTACACAGCTGGCTGGAGCAGAAAAACGAAGTGATCGCTTTCTGCGCCGCCCGCACGGATGAGCGCAGCCACGGCGCCCTAATCGTCCTCCTGCACAACGCCCTGCGCTACAAGGATTAAACCGTCATCCCCGGACTCGGCGTCCCCCTTCTGAACTGACCCCAAGAAGTTGGACACATCAACTCTTGGGGTTTGAATGAAGTACACCAGGGATTTCAAGCTGGACGCGATCCAGCGATTTATGTCCGGCTCTGCCGGCTACAAGAGAACCGCGCGAC
>Ga0208514_100090_pt1 | contig 90258 bp, 96 predicted proteins | sample LakWasMet70_HOW9_2_FD_183900 | JGI IMG/M metagenome (GOLD analysis project Ga0208514, IMG submission 183900) | Freshwater sediment methanotrophic microbial communities from Lake Washington under simulated oxygen tension - Sediment Metagenome... | ecosystem: Environmental > Aquatic > Freshwater >...
CTACATTCAAATCTAAGTTTAAAAAATGGGTAGTGCCACTGGTCGCGCTGGCCCTGTTTGCAGGGCTGGCCTTGGCTGTAATGCAAAAACCGCAAGCGCCCGAGGTCACCTTCACCACCCTGAGTGGTGAGAAAATCAGCATGGAATCGCTGCGCGGCAAAACCGTGCTGGTTAATTTCTGGGCCACAGATTGCCCGGGCTGTATCAAGGAAATGCCCGACCTGATCAACACCTACCAGCAATATAAAGACAAAAACCTGGTGGTGATTGCCGTCGCCATGCCTTACGACCCACCCGCGCAAGTCGCCAATTACACCAAAGAGAAAAACCTGCCTTTTACCGTCATGCATGATGGCTACGGCGAAATGGTGAAAGCCTTTGGCGACGTCAACCTGACGCCAACCACCTTTATTTTTGACGCGCAAGGCAATCGCCTGCAAAAAACCATAGGCGAACTCAACTTCACCGAGTTGCGCCAGTTACTAGACAAAGAAGCCAGCTAAATGCTGCGGAGCGAATAAATGCTGTGGGTTAAGGCGTTTCACATTATTTTTGTCACCAGCTGGTTTGCCGGTTTGTTTTACCTGCCGCGCATTTATGTCAATCTGGCCATGGAGCAGGATCCACAGGCACAGGCCAGATTACTGCTGATGGCACACAAGCTTTACCGCTTTATGCAACCACTGATGTTGCTGGCGCTGGCTTTTGGCCTATGGCTATGGTTAGGCTATGGCTTCACAGGCGGCTGGCTGCATGCCAAGCTGACACTGGTAATTGCGCTGATCGGCTATCATCATTATTGCGGCAGACTGTTAAAACAATTCCGCGCACAGCAAAACCGCCACAACCATGTCTGGTTCCGCTGGTTTAACGAAGTGCCGGTAATGCTGCTGGTTGCCGTGGTTATTCTGGTCGTGACCAAACCGTTCTAAGCGCATGCTGGACGCGCTGCTGCAATCCGAATGGCTGATACGCATGCTGGACAAGTCTGGCAAGCATGCCGCGCACAAACTGCTAGCCTTATTCAACATTCTTGACGACCTGCTGTCCAGCCCGATGGCGCAACAGCCAGCCAACACGACAACAGACATTAACCCGCCTGACAGACTGCAATACTACCTGACCGCCCAGGCACAACTGGCAGGCGCCAGATTGCCGGACATGCTGGCCAATCAGTTGTATTTTATGGCGCGCAGTGCCTGCCAGGAAAAGTTGCTGCATCCGCAATCCAGCGCCCTGCAACACGCCAGGCAAGCTGCGCAGGCACTGCTTGATGTGCAAACCAGGCGCGAGATCAACTGGCTAGCCATCCGCAACTATGGCGTGGTCATCGCGACATTATTTTTTGGCGTCATCGGCGGATATTATTGGCACATGCAGGTCACGCCAGCACCCGCGCTGCAAGTAAAGACACAAGAATATCCCCTGCCTGCGCATCCACTGTCACATGAAGCCAGCCCCTCTGAAACCGCTGCCATTTACAGCCGCCTGGAAACCATGAAGCACGGCGATTGCCGCTTGCTGGAAGCGATTCAGCTGCCAGAGCGACTGAAAAGTATTTATATCGAAAACATCATCAATGGCCATGTCACCACCAATCGCGATGAGCAAGTGCTGGTCAACCAATTGCTGGACCAGGTGAAATGTAATTACACCCCCAAGCTGATGCTGAACTCCAAATAAAAAAGCCGTCGCAATCACGACGGCTGATCATTCACATTTGCCCAATTATTGGAATAATGTTTTTAGCTGATTCAAACCACCATCGTAAACGCCTTTAATCGTATCAGAAGCCGCTTTTTCGTCAGCCGGCGCTTTTGGCAAGAAATGACCTTCCCACACCACCACAGACTTGCCGTCGCCATTGCTGTGCACACTCACGGTAGACGCGTATTCATTGACAGGCAACACGCTATCGGTGATTTTGTAAGAATAGCTTTTAGATTTGGCATTGTAGGCCGTCAATGTTTCGTTAATTTTGCCGCCATCCTGCAAGGTTAATACGCGCTTGGCACCGGCATGGTTATTTTTACCAGAGACAATTTCAGTTTTGGCCACGGCCGGATGCCAGGCACCGAGATCGCCAAAATCAGCGACTTTTTTCCAGACCACATCGACCGGCTGGTTAAGCTCCACCGACTTGATCACAAATAACGGCTCCGCCGCAAACGCGCTGCCTGCAGCCGCCAATAATGTTGCTAATACCAATGATTGTAGTTGACGCATGATGTTCTCCTGTTGTGATTGATTGTCCATAAAAATATACTATACGGTATAGTATATTTAACACGATAATTAAAACTAAATCAATAGGATTTATTCCTTGCGACTTGGCTTACCTCTATACAAGGCGGTATAGAGTGCTATAATCAAAGCATGAATACTTTAAAGCAAAAGATTCTTCAGGTTTCCACTGACCTGTTTCAGACGCGCGGTATCAATTCCACTGGCGTGGATACGATTGTGGCCGTGGCCGGCACCACCAAAATGACGCTTTACAAGTATTTTGAGACCAAGGAAGAACTGATCCTGGCCGTGTTGCAGCAAAGTCATCAGGACTTTCAAAACTGGATGAATGAAAAACTGGGTGGCCTCGGTGGCAGCCCGAATGAAAAAATCCAGAAACTGTTTGAATTCATTGAAGAATGGGTGACTTCGCCCTCCTTCACCGGTATCGCTTTTATCAAGGCCTCGGCAGAATTCCCTAACGAAGAAAACCGCATCCACCAACTGTCTTCACAGCAATCGCGCGAGTTCCGCCAGTTCATCACCAAATTGGCGCAAGACGCCAATATTAAAGATGCCGAAGGCCTGGCGCTGCAACTGTCCATCCTGTTTGAAGGCGCCGTACAGGCCGAACAAATCAAGCGTGGTTCCGGCGCGATCAAATCGGCTAAAAAAGCCGCCAAAACCTTAATCGACATGGCCATCAAACAATCCTGAGCCTCATCAGGCTTTCAGCACTTGCCAGCCGCCTGTCTGGCGGCAATAATAGCCTCACTTTCAATTAAAGACTTTAAGCGTTCATGAACATTCTAATTTGCGGTTCACTGGCCTACGACACCATCATGGTGTTTCCTGACCAATTTAAAAACCATATTCTGGCGGACAAAATCCACAAACTCAGCGTCGCCTTTTTGGTGCCGGAGATGCGTCGTGAATTTGGCGGTACCGCGGGCAACATCGGCTATAACCTGCAACTGCTGGAAGGCCAGCCACACATCATGGCCACCGTGGGCGATGACTTTGCGCCTTACCAAGCCTGGCTGGAACAAAACAATATTGACCCGCGGCATATCACAACAGTGGCGGGCACTTATACCGCGCAGGCGTTTATCACCACTGACATGGATGACAACCAGATCACGGCTTTTCACCCAGGCGCCATGCAGCATGCACACGCCAATAGCGTGAATGATGCGCGCGACATCAAGCTGGCAATCATTGCGCCAGATGGCCGCGATGCCATGTTCCAGCATGCCAAAGAATGCCACGATGCGGGTATTCCATTTATGTTTGACCCGGGCCAAGGCTTGCCAATGTTTAATGGCGAAGAACTGTTGCATTTTATTGAAATGGCCGACTATCTGGCGGTGAACGATTACGAGTCACAAGTCATCCAAGACAAAACAGGGCTATCATTAGAACAGCTGGCGGACAAAGTAAAAGCGCTGATCGTGACGCTGGGTAGCGAAGGCTCGCATATTTATGCCGATGGTCAACGCCATGATATTCCATGCGTTAAAGCAGAGTCTTTGGTAGACCCAACTGGCTGTGGCGATGCTTATCGTGCCGGCTTGTTATACGGCATTGTGCGCGGCTGGGACTGGAAGGCTTGTGGTCGCCTGGCATCCACCATGGGCGCCATCAAGATTGGCAGCCGTGGCGGCCAGAACCACCAGCCAAGCAGAACAGAGATTGAAAACATTTATAGCCACGCATTGGTACAGGATGCGCTCAAAGAAGACCCATCCCTGCGCCAGACTGCCAGCTAAGCAATGTGCATTAGATAATTGATTACGTTAAATAGTGAAGTGATGTGTGTAAATACTAGGAGAGAAAAATGACAACACGCGTATTAAAATGGATGACTGTCGCAGTGATCGCAGCGGTATTAGCGGCGTGCGCCAGTTCAAACTCTGGTAATGTGTATTCACGAGACGAAGCGCGTAAAGCACAAACAGTCAAAACCGGTGTGGTGGAAAGTGTACGCTCCGTGAAACTGGAAGGCACCAAGTCACCTGTCGGCACCATTGCCGGTGGCGCCATTGGCGGTATCGCGGGTAGCTCGGTCGGTGGCGGCAAAGGCAGTGCGATTGCTGCCGTGATTGGCGCAGTCGCCGGTGGTCTGGCGGGCTCTGCCGCAGAAGAAGTGGCAACGCGTAAAAATGCTTACGAAATCACAGTCAAGCTGGATGGCGGCGGTTTGGTCGCCATTGTGCAAGAGGCTGACGAGCAATTTAACGCGGGTGAGCGTGTGCGTATTGTTGAAAGTGGCGGCACCTCCCGCGTTTCCCACTAAGCGCGGAAATAGCTTCATTTAAAAGAGCGGCCATGGGTCGCTCTTTTTTATTTAGTGCGCGCAGTTTAGTCACTGGCGGCGTCACACAACTGTCACACCAACGTCACCAATCGTTCATGTGACACTCCTAATATCTCGCTAAACCTCAACCAAGGAGTTGCGTGATGTTAGAACGCCATCTGCAAGAACACGGCACATACCAGGCAGAAATTCAATCGCCAGCCGACACCACCCGTAAGCCAGCCTCAACCCTGAGCGTGGCACTGGCCACCAGCGCAGAAGAGATCATGGAAGCACAACGCCTGCGCTACCAGGTGTTTGCTGAAGAAATGGGCGCACAAATCAAAGGCCAGCAAGGGCTGGATGTCGATGGCTTTGATGCCTTTTGTGATCATTTACTGGTGCGCGACGATGCGACCCAGCAAGTTGTCGGCACTTACCGTATATTGAACCCAATGCAAGCCATGCTGGCAGGGGGTTACTACTCCGCTGGCGAGTTTGATTTAAGTCGTTTGGCCCCGCTGGCCGATCGTACAGTGGAAGTCGGCCGCGCCTGCGTACACGCTGACTACCGTAGCGGCGGCACCATCACTATGCTCTGGGCAGGCTTGGCCAAATACATGATGGCTCGCCAGTATGAGTACATGATCGGTTGCGCCAGCATCTCCATGCACGACGGTGGCCATACCGCGGCGTCCCTGTTTAACAACTTGCGTGACGACTATTTATCGCCTGCAGAATACCGCGTGTTCCCGCACAATCCATTGCCGATTGATGCTCTGGATCAATCCCTGACCGTCGCTTGCCCGCCACTGGTCAAAGGCTATTTACGACTGGGTGCCTATATTTGCGGCGAACCAGCCTGGGACCCTGCTTTTAATACGGCAGATATGCTGGTATTGTTACCCCTGTCTCGAATGAATCCCAGATATGCTGCGCATTTCTTGAAATAACTTGCCACAAACCTCAATGATCGTTCGCGGGTGGCGCATCACCCGCATCACACTGCATGTCCTGACAGGTGTCACCTTAGCCGCCATTGTGTTGCCAGTGTGCAACCGCTGGATGCGGCTCGGCCTGATTCAATGGTGGTGCAAGCGCCTGTTGCACTGCTTTAACCTGCGCGTGACCACCAGCGGCGAGTTGCCTGATATCCGCACGCATGGCGTGTTGTTTGTGGCCAACCATATTTCCTGGTCAGATATCCATGCCATCAACAGCATCATCCCGGTACGCTTTGTCGCCAAGCTGGAGATCAGGGACTGGCCAGTCTTTGGTTACCTGGTCAGAAAGTCCGGCACCATTTTCATCAACCGTACACGTAACCGCGATGCGGCGCGCGTGGTGAATATTTGCAGCCATGCGCTCAAATTGAATGACAATCTATGCGTGTTTCCGGAAGGGACTACCACCGAGGGCCTGAGTGTACTGCCGTTTAAAAGCAGCCTGATTCAGGCGGCTATTGAAGCCAACACCAAAATCATCCCGGTAGCGATTCATTACCCACTGCCTGATGGTCAACCGAACCTGGACGTAGCTTACGCTGGCGACACCTCGATCATCGAATCGATGAACGCCTACCTGAAAATGCAGCAGCCGACGGTGCACTTGCATTTTGGTACGCCAATTGCAGCCAGCGGACAATCACGACAACAGCTGGCTCAGCAAGCACACGCGCAGATTACCGCAACATTATTTGGTTAATATGGCCGTCTGACCTAGCGCAGCCATTGCACCAGCATCCCCACCACTGCAGACGCAGCAATCACGGCAATCACATTCAGTTTAAAACGCACCAGCGCCAACCAGGCCACGACGGCCAGGCCGATGGCTAGCCAGTCTACGCCAGGAAACCATGTGCTCTGCAAAAACACATGGTAAGCAAAAAACAGGGCCAGATTTAAAATCACGCCGACCACAGCAGCGGTAATGGCACTCAGTGGTGCCGTGAGGCGTACATTGTCACGTGTATTTTCAATCAGCGGCGCACCGCTAAAAATAAATACAAAACTGGGCAAAAAGGTGAAAAAAGTCACCACCGTCGCCGCCAAAAAGCCCGCCAGCAATGGCCCATCTGCTGCCAGTGCCTGGTTAAGCCAACCACCAACAAAACCGACAAAGGTCACCACCATGATCAATGGGCCGGGCGTGGTTTCGCCCAGGGCCAGACCATCCATCATCTGCGCCGGGCTGAGCCAGTGGTAATGATCCACGGCGCCCTGATAGACATAAGGCAAGACGGCATAGGCGCCGCCAAAAGTCAGCAAGGCCGCTTTGCTGAAAAACCAGCCCATTTGCGTCAATGCCCCCTGCCAGCCGAAGTGCCACCACAAGCCAGCCATCACCAGCAGCCAGAGTATCGCCCCCGTGACTGCAATGCGCACCATGCCTAGCCAGCTAAAACGTGCATGTGCCGGTGTGGGCGTATCGTCGTCAATCAGGGCACGGCCAAAATGATGCGTGGCTGCACCATGCCCACCCACGGTAAAGAGTTTGGGAGCCAGATGTCCGCCGATAAAACCCAGGCTTGCAGCGGTCAGTACGATCAAAGGAAACGGCAATTTGAACAGGAAAATCGCCACAAAGGCCAAGGCAGAAATTGCCCACATGAGGCGATTTTTTAACGCGCGCGTGCCAATGCGGTAAGCCGCAAACAGCACAATCGCTACCACCGCCGGTTTAATGCCGTATAAAGCACCCGCCACCGTCGGCACGTGACCATAAGCCATATAGACCCAGGCCAGTAACACCAGCATAAAAAACGAAGGCAAGACAAACAGCACGCCGGCGATCACGCCGCCCCAGGTACGATGCATGAGCCAGCCAATATAGGTGGCCAGCTGCTGCGCCTCCGGGCCAGGCAAGACCATGCAATAATTGAGCGCATGTAAAAAACGTTTTTCAGATATCCAGCGTTTTTGCTCGACCAGGTCGTGATGCATGATGGCAATTTGCCCGGCCGGGCCGCCAAAACTGATCAGACCGAGTTTGAGCCAATACCAGAAAGCCTGCCTGAGCGACACTGGTGCAGGTGATGTGTGTATGTCAGTGGAGGAAGTCATATCAGAAGAATGATGTGCGTGCATAAGGCCTCATTTCATAGGATAGTGCTCACGGCTGAGCATGACCCAAGATTTGAGCAGTCCTTGGACGCAAAGCGTCTTGAAGCGGGGAGGCTGCTGAATCCCCAGTGCACACATCATAACATGTTGCGCGTGAGTGGCCATGACAGCTGTTACAAGCATGACGCCTTTAAACAACATAGGCATCTACGCCCGTTTTTAAAATCAGTAGCACCACCACCAGCATAAATACCCTGCGCACCAGCCCGGCACCATGCTTGAGTGCCAGTGCGGTCCCCACCAGGCTACCCGCCACATTGGCCACGGCCATAATCAGGCCGACCTGCCACCACACATGACCAGTTACGGCCAGCATCAGCAATGCGGCAAGATTGGTGGTCGCATTCAGCACTTTCGCCGAGGCAGAGGCATGCAGAAAATCTTGTCCCAGCCAGCGCACCAGCAGAAAAATAAAGAAACTACCGGTGCCCGGCCCGAAAAAACCGTCATACCAACCAATTCCTGCCCCAATCGCCAGGGCCAGCCACAAGCGTGCGCGGGCACTCTGCCGTATCGGCGCATGATGCAGGCCAAATTGCGGAGATTTTAAGGTGTAAACCAGCACCAGCAGCAATACCCAGGGCAGCAATTTGCGCAAGAATTGCGGATCCGTCCAGGTCAGCGTCCACGCCCCTAGGCCTGCGCCGACAAATGCCACTAGCGCAGCGGGGGCCAGCCAAGCCCAATCCAGCTGCACGCGATGGCTATAGCGCCAGGCAGCCACGGTGGTGCCAAACACACTGGAACATTTATTGGTGCCCAGCAACAAGGCTGGCGGCAGTGACGTATACGTCGAGAGCAGCGCAGGCACGGTGACCAACCCGCCACCACCGACCATCGCATCCATAACCCCGGCCACGAATGCCGCCACCACCACTAGCCACACTTCCATGACAGACGAGCCAACTACTCGCCAACCGCGCCTGCTGGCCGGTCACGTGGATCTAATGGCACTTGCGTAAACGCCCCGGTTTCCAACGTATAGGCCGTGAGCTGCCGGCCCCACAAACAACCTGTATCCAGCGCAACGACGCCCTCGCCCTGATACAAGCCCAGGGCTGACCAATGTCCAAACAGGATGGTTTGACTGGCTTGTGCCGATTGCCGTGCAGCCACTTTGAACCAGGGCTGATAGCCAGCCGGAATATCCTGCACCTCACCTTTGAAGGCAAACTCCATTACCCCAGTGTCATCGAGCAAACGCATGCGCGTCAGGGCATTGGTAATCGCGCGCAAGCGATCAATACCGGTTAAGCCATCATCCCAGGCGGCTGGCTGGTTGCCATACATCTGCTGCAAAAAGCTTAAATAATCTGCTGACTGCAACACAGCCTCAACCTCGGCCGCCAGCGCCCTGGCCTCTGGCAAGGTCCATTGCGGATAGAGCCCGGCGTGCAGCATGGCAAAATCGTCTTCCAGCACCATCAGCGGCTGCTGTCGTAACCAGCCGAGCAAGGCGGCGCCATCGTCGGCAGAAAACAATGCCGTCAGCGTATCAAAGCGATGCGGTGGCCGGATATGATGCGCCACCGCAATCGCGTGCAGGTCATGGTTACCCAGCACCAGCCGCACATGCTCGCGGTGCGTGTATACCCAACGCAGCACCTCCAGAGAGCCGGTACCGCGATTAATCAAATCACCTACCAGCCACAGGCTGTCACGGCCAGGCTGAAAGTCCACCTGCGCCAGTAAATGCATCAGGGAGTGGTAACAACCCTGGATATCACCAATTGCGTATCTCGCCATGGATTCTACTTTGCCAGAAAAACGAATTCACCAATAAAAAAGCCGCTTGAATCAAGCGGCTTCTCACATTCACAGCAATTACTTCTTCAAGCTGGCAGGATCAAACTTTGCACCAGCCTGATTTGCCATATAAGCCACGGCATCTGCCACTTCATGATCACTCAGGTCAGCCGCGCCGCCGCGTGGTGGCATGCTACGAATGCCTTCTGTCGCATGTTTTACCAGGGTTTCATAACCTTGCGCAATACGTGGACCCCAGTCACCGGCGTTACCGATTTTTGGCGCACCCAATGCACCTACGCCATGACAGGCCACACAAGTGCCTTTCACAATTTCTTCACCACTTTTTTCAACGTGAGCGCCAGCAGCTTCAGCCACTTCAATGGTCGCCACCGGTTTGATATTGGCCACCACTTTTTGCTCGACTGCGTCAGTTTCTTCTTTGGACGGGGCGGCTTTCTCACTGCCAAAGACGCCAAACAGGTAAGCCAGTAGCGAGACCAGCAAAGTGAAACCAACAATGGCACCTGGAATCGCAATAATTAACTCTTTAATGCTTGAACCTTGTTTGTAATCCGACATATCCGTATCCCGTTGCGTTAGAAAAAATATCCCCGCGATTATAACGCAGAACGACTGGACAGGAAACGCGCGCGCAGGCTTTTCCATCTGCCTAAAAACAAACAGCCGGGCATGTTGCCATGCCCGGCTGAATGTGGACAGAATGACCGATTACTTCTGACGACGACGCATGGCAGCCATCGCGACCAAACCCAGGCCCAGCATCGCTGCAGAACCTGGCTCAGGCACGGCACTGATACGGAACAAGGAAGTCGTGTTAGAACCTTCGTTGGCAAATGCCAGGAAGATAGAGCCGTCTTTTTCAAAGGCGACCAGACCTTCTGGCGCCAAATCACCATCAGACACGATCATGTCGATAAAGCTGACCTTGGTCGGGTCAGTAATATCAAACAGCGCAATCGCGCCTTTCAGGGTTCTTTCCAGGCCCACCGCAGCAATGGTGCGGCCACCCAGTGTGAACAGGTCTACGCCTTCTGGCTCCACACCTTTGTCACGGCTACGGCCATCATCGTAAATGCCACGTGCAAACGCTTCTTTATCGAGGATATCGCCACTGTCGTACACCAGGTTGCCATCGGCATCACGGATGCTGAAAGAGCGCGCGCCTGCTGCGTACAGATCGCCTGGAGATGAATCCGTATTCGACACACGGATATTGGCCAAGTCGCCAGTCGCGCCCAGTGAACTGGCAGCAGAGCGGTCACCGTCATCTTCACGGAAATCACCTTCGTTAGCTGTCACCAGGTAAGTATTGCCAGCCACGTCGTAGGTCGCAATCCCATCAGGCATGTACAAGCCCTTTACGTTAGCGCTGATAAAATTAACGCTGCCATTATTGAGCGGGTCGATACTGTTACCCGGCTGACTGAAGTCTTTCGCGCCCAGGCCCACCACTTTTGTGAAAGAGTTTGTGTTCAGGTCCAGGATACCAATCGCATTGGCTTCTTGCAGCGTGACATAGGCTTTGCTGCCATCGGCACTTACTGCAATATATTCCGGCTCGAAGTCCATACCGGTGTTGGTGCGGATATGGCTGCCAGAAGTTGTCACACCGGCCAAAGTGGCCGTCGCAGCCACGGTGCGGCTGGTCACATCAATAATTGTGACGCTACCGACTGGGTCATTGGCAGATGCGCCATAGACGCGTGGTACGCTGTTGCCGATACGTGAGCCATAGACATTTGGCGTGCCTTCGTTGGCGACCAGAATTTTGCTGCCATCAGGCGTGAATGTCAGCATGTCTGGCAATGCACCCACGGTGAATGTGTTAGTGCCTGCGGCCAGGCTTCTGCTGGCAGTGTTATACAACTGCACGATACCAGCATTGGTACGTGTATTGTTTTCAATGGCAAATGCAGCCATGCCATTACTGATGCTCACGCTGTTGATACTGCCATAAGCACTGGTATCAATGCGTTGCAGCAAGCTGCCGGTGTTCGCATCCAATACGTCCACCCCTTTTACACCAGCCACCCACAAAGTGTTGGTGGTCACATCAAAGGCCGGGATTTCAGACAAATAGCCACCACCACTGTGGGCAAATGTCCACTCTTTGCTAATTTGGTACGTTGTTGCCGCTTGTGCCATGCTCATGCTACCGAACAGCAAGCCCATCATTAAAGTCATTTTTTTCATGTGTTTACCCTCTCCTCAAAACTCCAGAGAGCATAGTCACCCAACATGACAAATCCTTGACGCTGGCATGTCAGAAACATGGCAACGGACTACAGTCTGGCATACGCGTAGTTTTGTGGATACACCACTTTCTCGCGCGCATCAGTCCAGATAATGTCGCAATTGTCATCATCCATATGCACCATGCGGCCATTGCGGTCGACACAATACTCGCCGCACACAATGCGGTCTTCAATCGCATAACCCTGGGCAATGCGCGTGTAATCAAACAAAATCGAGCGAATCACCGTGCTGTCGCGCTGGATATGGCAACCAGCGTTAATCCAGGTCGGGCCGACAATCCGGGTGTTTTTATCAATGCGCGAACCGGAGCCGATATACACCGGCCCCTCAATCTGCGTGTGCTCCCAATCAATATGCACATTCAGCCCTACCCACACACCAGGTTTGACCTGCTTGCCCGGAATCGGCATGGACGGGAAAAACCCCTGCATCATTTGCTGCATCACCAACCAGTAATCACTTACCACGCCAATATCAATCCAGTTAAACGGATGCTGGATCGCGTAAAACGGCAGGCCGCGCTGCACCAATAAAGGGAACAAATCCGAGCCAATATCAAACTCGCTGCCGGAAGGAATCAGGTCTAATACTTCAGGTTCGAAAATATAAATCCCGGTACTCGCCCAGTTGGAGCGCGCCTCTAACTGGCTAGGCTTCTCCTGAAAAGAAATGATACGGCCTTCATTATTAGTCACCACCACACCATAGCCAGACACCTTATCCATAGGCACCTGCATGGTCACCAGGCTCGCCAGCGCGCCTTTTTCCTTGTGCTCTTTCACCGCCCGCGTAATGTCCAGGTCAATAATCGCATCACCGCACAACACAATCGTCGTGTCATCAAAAAAACCACTAAAATCCTGGATCTTGCGCATGCCCCCGGCAGAACCCACCGCATGTGGCACGATCTTGCCATCGACAATATCACCCTCAAACGAATAGCCAATATTCACGCCAAAGCGATGGCCATCTTCAAAGTAATCCTGAATTTTCTGGTGCAGGTAACTCACATTCACCATGATATCGGCCACGCCATGCATGGCCAGATGCTCGATCAGATACGCCATCACTGGCTTACCCAACACCGGAATCATAGGCTTAGGCAATTCATAAGTCAGCGGCCGGACACGTGTACCCTTCCCCGCGGCCAAAATCATGGCTTTCATAGTGCAATACCCTTAAACAATCTTAATATTTCCTCAGGCAAGCATAGCCCCGCACTATGACAATATTATTTCAGCCGCGCAGCGGTGCGCAGCAAGCAAGAAGAGAAAATAGACGGCACGCGCCAAGCCAGCGCGACTTATTTGCTATAATGGCAGGATTGCGCCCGTAGCTCAGCTGGATAGAGTATTGGTTTCCGAAGCCAAGGGTCGTGGGTTCGACTCCCGCCGGGCGCACCAGTCAGTAAAGCAAAGCCAAGATAGTGATTACTAACTTGGCTTTTTTTGTGCCCATGCTGTGCCTATTCCGTGCCCAGTCTGTGCCTTATTTTTTAGATATCACTACTTCTCAACATAGTTCGACCATTAGTGTTTTTGCCAAAACAACTCCTAATTTAGTCTAGGTGTTGTAAACACTCTAAATTTCGGCTCCCCCACTTTTGAGTCCAACCTGAAAAAATATGACATACATAGTCGGTCCAATTTATTTCTTTGTTCAGGGCTGATAATTAAAAAAGCGAAAGCAAGTCTATTCGACCACTGTGTGACGAACAAAACTAAAAAAAATAGTTCCCTTCAAGACCTTCACCAAATTCCCTCTAAACTTAAATTCGACGCTTTCAAAGAAATGATTTCTCCATCTGATGCTTGAATTTTGAAGTCCATTTGAAGTGTTTTTTTAGAGGCTCGTGTCCAAGCTTTAGCAATCTCAGCGAAATCCATCAATTTGGTAGATTCGGCACCGTTAAGTAATTGAGAGTTTGTTAGGCTACGATTAACTTCAAAATAAAAGTCGCCACTCTTAATTAATTCAAGGTGAGACTCATTCATTGCCGACTTAGATTTCTGAAACATATATTTTTGTTTAAAAGCAGGTGTATTTGGATATTTACTGTACACCGGTGCGGTGAAATCTATAAAGTGATTATCAGTTTCAATCCAGCAATGGAAATGATCAGAATCAGAGTTGCAATACCTAAAATCTGGATGAGCAAAAGCCAAAGCGGCGTCAGTTTTTTCATCAATTTTTATGTAAGCCGCACCCATGCGGGGCCTCGCATTTATTCCGTATACATCCCCTAATATGTAGGCACCAACGGTATTGTAGAATTGGCAAGATGGGCTTTCACCTTCGTTTGCGAAGTTATGAATGCCATGGAGAATTCTGAATATTTTCTGGTATTCAAACAAGTTAAGTATCAATGGAGTATTTTTCATTCTGTGCTCACAAAATCCTATTGAAGTTTAGTATCTAAACCTCTCCTCCTCGTCACGTCCTGTTTCTTCTTGAATTGCTTTTTTGAGATATGAGGTCTGCTTTCTAACCCAAGAGTTAACGTTAGAATTTGGATGGTTAAGTAACTTATTAAGCCCCTGTAAGTCTGCTTCCAGGTGGGGTACTAAGGAACCACTCCAACCTCTTGAGCCCATATTGGCCGATAATGTACTTGCAACGTCGCGGTTATTTCCATACTGTTCTAATAATTTGATTACTAATTCTGTTGGATTTTTATCCTGCCCCACTCCATCAAATACATTTAAGCATTTAGCTATGAATAATGGCGCCGTTTCTGGATACTTTTCACACCAATCCATAAGAGTGCCAATCGGAATTTTGTTCAAAAGAGTCTCATCATGCCTTGAGAAATCAGCCTGTCTTTTGAATATTAGCTCAACCCAATAACGTTCGGTACGCTTTGTATTTACGATATCGTCGGCAAATAATGGCCAAATAAGCATAGGATACTTATCAAGTAACTTATCAACTATTTTCTTAATGTAGCTCCATATTTGGCCATGATCCATTTCATGCTTAGTAGCTTCGATTATCTGATTTGCGATTTTTATTGAAAACTCTTGAGGTTCGCTATCGATCAGTTTCAAAACAGTTTCAGTCCATGACCATAAGTCCTTGTTAAATCTGAACCCCTTTTTATTCAAAGAAACTGTGGTTAAAATTTTAATCAATGGTTTCCGAATGCTTTCGGAACGAGCCTCATTACTAAAAGAATATCTGGAAAGAACTTCATAAGCCGGCCAAGCACCATCAGGACCGACATCTAAAAGATCTAGTGCAAATTGCCCAACTTCCGATGCAGAAATTGTTGAGTAATCTTCGCTATAAATCAAATTTACAGCCGAGCTCTCAGGGAGTATTTTTGACTTTATCAACTCAAGTAACCGGTAAAGATATTTAGCTTTGATTTCTCCTGTTCCCAACATTCCAGGAAAAAATCTCTGCAATGACTCTGTCTGATGGAGCACCTCTAAGTATAATTCCCACTTCTCAGGGTTTAATTCATAAAGCTTTGACAGCATACCGAAAACTAACGACGGTTCAGGCTTGTCTATTTCTTCCAGAACCAACATAGCCGCAGTCAAAAACGAATGAGCATCCTCTGTATCGTTCATCAATGCTCTACCTAAATGAAACGTGTAACGTTGAGTTCCAGTTGAAAGCAAAGCTATGTATGGAGTCAGGCCAGAAAAGTCATGGTTCAAACTTTCCGCAAACTGCTCAGCCCTCTTTCCAGATGTATCTACGAATTGACCATCAGGCCCTTCTTCATACGCCCAATATGGCTCAATAATTGAAAGTTTCAGTTGTGATTCAAGGTCAGTTTGGTCTGGTGTAAGTAATGAAATAAACTTATCGAGTGCCTCTATACCCTCCCGAGGAATATCCTTGGTGTCAAATTGCCTGATAGCATTAAGTGAAGCTATTGCCTTAGGCCAAAAGATTCCATGCTTATTAACTACGTGGGTTAATATTTGCTCCACATTCTCGATTCGACCTCGATAAAACAGTGCTCTTATGCTATCTCCTAATACATCTCTAGCTGCTTCACCAACTTGACCAGCATAATCGGAATACTTCAAAAGCAAGCTAACCCCAGCATTCCAATAATCAAAAATATCCTGCCAAATTTTGGGCTGCCATTCTATTAACGGTGCCTTTGTACCTTGGTACTCTGCGCCAATTGTTCTTGAAGCACCGAAGGTCTCAAATATTGTTTCCAATGCCTTCACAATGACCAAGTCAATGTTGTCTTTTTTCTTTTGAGACTCGAGTTCAAGTAATGAAACCCTAACACCCGGCTCTGCCTCAGTGCCAGACAGATTGACTCTGAACAATTGAGTAAACATGCCAGTAGCATTGTTGCTCCAATCCTCATTCTCTTGTGAAGCTAAGAGTAGAAGACATGTGGCACCCTTATAAAATTGATCTTTATGGAAACTAATTTTTTCTAAACCCCACACTAAATTTCGTCTCACATCGCCGGCGATATTATTCAATTCCTCATCGTTTAATTTAGTTAGGACTCCATAAAGTGCATCCGCTGTAGCTTCTGGATTCACATCTACTAATGAACGGAAGAGGCGTGAACCCCTAACTGATAAGATCACTTCCGCTTGGCCAAAAGGGCGTTGGGGTCCACAAATTGACTCTGTTAGCTGCTTTACCTCAGGTAGAAAATCTAACTTCTCAATCTGGTCGCAGAAACTAACGACCATAGCGTCAGGAATAGTGTGAATTAGCTCTTGTTGCATCGCGAACGTGGCTCCATTCCACCATTGAGCTGCAAGCCTAATTGCCAATGGTTTCGGTACTAGTTGACCATACCTTCCCCTGCGATCAATGATCCCTCGCTTAGTGAAGCGAACGACACATTCATGGAAGTCTTCATGAGATATATTCTGAAGTTTAGAAGCTATGTATTTTTCTTCAGCATCTAACTCGGCAGAACAACCAAATCTATCGAATAAAGCGCAACCTCTTAAGATTGCTTCGTCTTTTGGATTGCGATCTGCTTTATTTCCCCATAGTAGTTTGTTGGCAAGGTCATCATCGTTTAATGATCCAAATTCGGGTGATAAGTCCAATCGTGCTTTCGCTAACAGCACAGCCATTCTTGGAAATCCTTGTGCGAACCTGGCAATTCTGTCCAAATCAGCAAGCGTATTTTTATATACTGCTGTAAGCATTTGTTTGATTTCTTCATCTTCCAATTGAACCAAGTGTATTTCAGTTGTTGAAGAAACCTGTTCAAGATTGAAATCAAGGCTTAGAAAGCTTAATTTACTGTTACTACTCTGAATCTCATGTTGGATTTTGATGTGTAGCTCATTACTGCAATTATCGACAACAATGACTCCTGACATTTCAAGAGCCACCCAATCACTTATAAGCCCCGCAATACCATCTGACATGGCAGCATCAACATATACGACTAAATGTTTTAGGGACTCGTCCTGATTGAACATCTCGAAGGTAGAGCGAGTTTTGCCAAGACCCGACAATCCTTTAATTCGTGCGCAAAACCTTGGTTTCCTCAGACCTTCTCTGAGATTGTTTAACTGAGCAGCCCGCGACGATATTTCTATATATGGATACTCTGTTAAATCGGTGTACTGAGACCAAGTTTCGAATGTTTTCAGACCTCGAACTAAGGATTTTCCGCTCCAACTCAGCACATTAACAATCGCGGGTAGATATTGATTCACCCAATTTGCAATTTTAGACGCATCATAAATTCTTAAATCAGCAGTAGCTGCATCAGGAAAAGATAAAGATCTTAAAGCCTTTCGCATCTCGTCGATGCGCACATTCATTTGGCCTTTATTCAGTTTTTGTGTAGTAAAGACAATATAGGTACCGTGCTTTCTAAGTGCCTCTTCAACTAACTCCTTTAACTCACCACTTCTCTTCAATAACTCTTTCCCGTATTTACCGGGAGCCATGTTTGTTGCTTTGTTTTGAAATTGGGTCAATCGATTAGGAATGAAGTCTGTTTGAGCAGGCCCATCATTCCATTCAATTCTGCCATCTTCTCCGCCATCACCGACAGTGATATTGGATGCAACGGCAGCTGAAGCTAATGGAATAAGATATTTGTTTGCTTCAGCAAGCAGTAAAATATTTAACAGTTGAGTAAGTTGAACATCAGTTAACCGGTTTATATCATCAGCTTCAACATTGAAAGGTATTGTCATTTAGCAACTTGTCCTTATCAAAAAGTATACATACCCCGGCAATGCCATTCGAAAAAACTCTCCAATCATGATAGGTCTCAGGAGCTTGAGAAAAACAAACTGCTAATAGCGTTTTTAAGTTGAACTCTACTTTATATAGCGACATAAAAAAGGAGTCATTTTGATCGTCCCATGTCTTAGGGTCCAAGCAAGTGATTTTCTTATTGGATAGCAAGTGTAACAACGAGGGTAAATAAGTGTACCTTCGTAAATAGCCAGGCCCTTCACTTCTTGGTCTTCTATCCATGTTCCCCCTCCTTGGAAGTTGAAAAATAATTCAGATTTTTATTGTCATTTTTGTTTGAATAAATCTGGCTGATTAATTCTATTCTGAACAGTTTGTATTCCCTCTTCGTACAACTTATTTGCATTTGGGAATCGTGTTATTTCTGTCAAAGCCCATTCAATATCTTCTTTAGTAAGTACTAGTATGCCCAGTTTTTCCGCTTGATCAATGTCAGCTTTAACTTGCTCTCGAGACATTGATGAAATGATTATAGGCAGAAGGCGAATGTGTTTTTGGTGTAAATCATCAAGAACCTCTCTGAGTTTAGCTGCACGAGCTGCTAATTTTGAAAGTTTACTTTCTGTTCTCAATAACTCTAAGGTACATTCAATTACCGCAAAATCGCCATTAGGGGTAACAAGCACGGTATCGAATGCATCTTTTGTTTTTGGATTGGTCCCAAAATTTAATGATGCAAACCCCAATGCCCAGAACAACCAACCGATAGCCATTTCAAAGTCGTCTTGTGGCTTACCTTTATAAGGTTTCTCCGGACACAAAAACGATTGAAGGAGCGTTCGAGAAGGATCAACTATTGTGAGCACTGCTGCTCGCGAGTTTGGTAAAAAATTAGGGTCGCCATACCACTTAATATCATGAGCAAGCCCATTGTAAGAAGCTATGCATTGAATGAATGATCCTGGAGTAACATTTAACTCAGTGCTTCCTCCAAGGTCTTCACCGACAGGATACCAATCAAGTTGGTTGCCTTTAATGGCATCTCGCAGAACCACTTTATCTTTCTCAAATATTCTGTAACCTAATTGAACCTTAGCTACATCTAGCTCTTTTGCCGCCCATACACCCAACTTGGCAGTAGATCCTGCAATGGTTGATGATGCCAACACCTCAATTGCTGTAAGTGCTATTACCTCTAGGTGCGCATTGTCTGCGTTCGGATTGCCAGCTAATCCATATTCTGATTTCAATTCATCCAAATTGTCATATGGAACTGTCCCTGCTTTTAATTTCCAATCTGTCTCTGGTTGCGGAAGGTAGGGATATGCATTTGATCCAGTAAAGGTCAGGACTGCCACCCGATTTCCATTTTTTATGCCCTCGTGATGCAAAAGTATTGGCGTTGAAGCGGACACCCCTCTGTCGGGATAAGCTGGCAGTAATAAAGTCCCGTGCCCAGGTATATTTAAACCCTCTGGAGATGTTAACCCCTCAATAACTTTCTCTACAGATATTTCCTTTGGATTAATTTCCCATTGACCACATTGAATATTGCCAGCATTAAATTGTGGTACAAGCTCTTTGGTGACATTTACTGCCATTAATATTCGGGCTGACAATACTAATAATTTTTCTTGTTCCCGGACACCTAAGTAACTTAATCTAAATGTTCGATATGCGCCTCGCCAATCGCTTATGGCCTCAAAAAATTTTCGTACCTGTTCAGAAGAGTAGTTAACCATTTCCGCACCTTTTTATTTATATATATTGATTATGTCGGGAGAGATAAATCTGAGTCCAAATTACACGGGAGATTGGGGCCAGATATTAGAAGTCCGATGACTTTGCTATTCCCCCCCGCCATTTTGGTTTAGTGACTCGCTTACCAAAAACGTGTTGATGGACAACTGCAGATCCAGTTTCGGTTTTTAGCGAAACTGCTTCATGAACAGGTGAAACCTCCTTGAATTCTGAAACCATCTCCTCTTGACCTGGTTCATTGGAAATGACAGCTTCATATGCAAATCTGCAAATCTGTCCGTTCATCATTTCAACCCACTCTTCATCTGAAGTTTCTTGGTGCGTGAACCCAGATCGTTTGAATCCATCGACATATTCTGTTGACCCACAGATTGCAATTTTTGGACTCACTGGAAAGAAGAAAACCACCTCTCCATTTGGTGTGGTGGTATAGGGTTTTTGCTCATCATACGGGAGCGTTGGATCGAACCATATCACTGGATTATCACTTGTTATAAATGTTCGTTTGGTCATATTGTGAACAACGATAAAACCCAAACTTTTAAAGAATTTTTCCATCCCAAATAACATAGCTGCCATTGCGTGAATGCTGACATGCGGATCGATAGTAACTTCTACTTTGTTAGGCAAGTCATCTAATCCCGGCGGTAGAGGTGGAAGTTTTCCTTCAGCAAGCAAAGCTTTCAATGTGTCTTTAACTTGATGTGCATATATTGCCTCCGCCATATCGCGACTGGCTGGAACCCGAACTCGTTGCAAGGCCATAAACTGATAGATATTTTCAATTCTCGAATTCCCGTCACCTCGTAGACTAAGCGTCTTTACAGTATCAGGCCAAGATGACTCAACTGTAGAAAATAGTGATTCCAAAGTATTATTGTCTTGCCCGCCATCAGGGGTAGGTTGAGAATAATAGTACCTTCTAAACTGCGTATTATCCGGGGTAACGTTTAAAGGGGCCAAAGGCTTGTCCTTGCGATAAACAAGTAGCTTACCGCTCTCATCACAAAATGCATTTAGGTATGTCTTGGGTACAAAGTGATGGCGCTTTATTTGCTGCATATAGTATGAGAAAAAATGACTGTAACTATGTATTTGAGCAATTCAAAAACCGAAAGTCAATCCGAAGTCATGCATCAGGGCAAAGTTCAAATAACAGCTGTCTTCTGCAATTAAACTCAATATCTAACAACTCAATAAACTAAAGACTTAAAGACAGTCTTCTAAAGCCTCGCTCCAAGCCAGTTGTAACATAATTTGAGATATAACCCAGCACTAAGTTGAAAGTTTCATCCTTTAGTCTACAATCAGTGAAATTGAGCGCTCTGTATCTATATTAATAACCTGGTAAGTGACGCATAAACAACAATACCAAGAAGGAGCAAGGAATTACAGCTTCAAGACGCCATGGCCACTTTGACTTCACTTATTCCAGATGTAGAAGTACTTGTAGCGCTTGCGCCAGAGGAACTTGCTGAAGTTGTATTGCGCCTTGCTGACGAGCGTCGACAAAACGGATTGAGCCATCTCCAGTCCTTGGCCTCCGACATCCACGGACAACCAGCCACTTCGAACGGCTATCCTCAGAATCGGAAGCAAGATGCTGAGTTGGCGCTCGCCGAGGCTTGGAACTGGCTGGCAGTGCAAGGTCTGTTGATCCCGGAGCCTGGAATAAATGGCAGCCACGGATGGATGCTCCTGAGCCGCCGCGCGAAAACAATCATAGCTAACGGCTCGTTCAATACTTATGTGCGCAGCCTTGCGTTCCCGAAAGCATTGCTGCACCCATCCATCGCCGATGAAGTCTGGCTCAATATCGTTAGGGGTGATCTAGAAACCGCAGTGTTCAAAGCTTTTCGGGCCGTTGAGGTGGCGGTGCGGGGTGCCGGGCACTTTGCCGATACAGACATTGGAACAGTATTGATGCGAAAGGCATTCGATAAGGTCACTGGTCCGCTCTCGGATATGCAGCAGCCGGAAGCTGAGCGCGAGTCATTAGCGCATCTCTTTGCCGGCGCAATCGGCTCGTACAAGAATCCGCATTCTCACCGTACCGTTTCTATCAGCGATGCAACAGAGGCCCAAGAGATGGTGATCTTGGCAAGCCACTTGCTCCGTATTGTTGATAGCAGGCGGTAGGTAAGGATGACGTCGAACCTTTCAGTCAACCAGACCTACTGCATAATGCTGCGGCAGACCTTTTACTTCACGGGTTAAAACTTATGTCATCACCTTTACCACCTACACCTCCTGAGATCATCTCAAATCAACAAGCGCCGGCTGAGCGGAACATCATGAGAGAGAGAGTTTTACTCACTGTTGCTTTACTTATGATTGCCGCTATGATTTTGTACTTTTCTTTCGCAAAGGACACGGTCATCCAAATTAACTGCAAGGGAATAGAGGGTGGACAGACTTGTGCAATCATGCAGTCAGAGGAAAAGCCCAAGGAAATGTATGTTTGCTGGGAATTGCATCGCATTTGCTCTAGTGGGCAACTTTCGGTTGCGAAGAAGTGCCACCGAGGACGAATAGAACCAAACATTCCGACAGTCAGTTTAATTGCGGAGGCTGAGTTTTCAAATCAGGAAAATTGTGAAAAGGTAACTGCAGCAAGCATCGAGAATGTTACAGTTCTTCCATCGTGGGCTGCACCTACCAGCAATTCAAAATGATATCTATCCATCATTCAAGCGAGGCTGGTGAAAGCCAGTCACTTAATATATGTTTGTGCGAAGCGCTTATCTACAATATTGAGAAGCCTTAGTACAGGATGGAAACGTGACCGTGGAACCCGTCACATTCGAAAATGATGAGGAAAATTGATCCTATTACTGCTATGAGTTAACGATAATATCAATTAGTTTTTCATGATATGAGCGAATTGTGTCGTTAAAACGCAATGCGCATGATGAGTAGATATGGTCTCGAGCAGGTTTAAATTTTTCTAGTGGTACCATCACCGAAAATGTATCATAAAACGCATTCCATAAGAACCAGGCTTCGTGCTCGAGTATTTTATTTTTAGCCTGTTCCACAAACGTGTCTCGTAACCATTCACAACGCTCAACGAGTTCAGCTTGATTTAACGAATCGATATTTCCCGTAAAATCATTAGGATATTTTGTCTTACCCATTGCACTCAATGAATGCAAACAACCCTGCCATTCCACTTTATTTTTCAAATGATTAATTGAGTTTTGGGTTAAACCTGGCGCAAACCTGAATTGCCTCCCTTCAGTATTTTGCCTCCACGCAGTTTCCAAGAGCCCAATGCACTCCCCCCCTTCTGAAAGGTCCTCAATAACAAAAGACATGAGCTCAATTAAATTAAAAACCAAATTGACTTTTCTTTTTCCAGCAGTGAAATCCGACTCACCCCAAATAACTGGAGAATCCCACTTAAACGGAGGGCCATTATCTAATTTAAAGACTGGCAAAGCTGGGATCTTTACAAGAGTATTTTGATACCCAAAAGTGGTTTTAGCTTTGGTAGTTCGCTTTTCCAAACTGTTAAATTGGCTGGATGCTAAAGATGCATCTTGAAATAAAAGTGCTATCGGCAGAACTCTGTTTTTCATCACTTTGTTTAGTGCATCAAAACACTTTACAAATCTTGTCCCAGTAATAGCATCATCAATGTATACCACTATTGAAGACTCACCAATTTCAGATTTGATTGCATTAGCCGAATCTTCGATTGTATAGCCCTTGTGTGCTCTGTCATTCCTAGGAGCATTCCATACTTTAATCTCATGCAATAGGTTTGCACGCTCAGCCAAGGTTCTTAGGATGGCCACCGGCACGCAATTTCCCAGGGGAGATTCGAGAATTACCATTTGTTTATCTAAATGATCGCCAAACCAGGCAACAATATCTAAACAAACTTTTTTCAAGGCTTCAAATTGGCATCGTCCAGCTCCATAAAGTGCTTCCGCACCAATGTGAATCATTCGCGCTGCCACTGAATCAATCGGTTCTTGGAATAATGGATTCTGGGTGAAAACCGAGTTCATCAGTACTTGGACTGTTTTAACTTTCCTAACATTTTCCGAAGTTTGATTTAGATGTGGCATTGAAGTGATTTCAAAACCTAGTGCTCGCAACGACTGTAATTCCCCATTGCGGTAGTTCTTCCTGGCATACATCTCCACCTCGTTATCAGTACCTCCTAAAATTTTGATCAAAGGGTCAATGACGCTAACCACTTCGGGCATTGGTGCTATTGAGACCTTCCATTCTAGTAGTGCCGAAGATCCGAAAGATTCATCAGTTTTGCGTGAATTCTTGGAGACCATTTTTAGTTTTTTCTTCAAATAGATGTTTTAGATTTGTCAGATTCAATCTGATTCAACACCTTTTTCATCAGGTATGTATTCAACTAAGTCTTCAATTTTGCAATCAAAGAAACGACATAACTTATCTAGGTTATCAGTGACAGCACTGTAGCCTTTGTGATTAATCATTTTCGACAAAGTCATTCTATTAATCCCGGTGGCTTCTGATACTTCTACCAGGGTAATTCTTCTGCCTTCCTTAAATTGTTTGTCCGATAACAATTCGTTTATCAAGAATCTAATCATCTTAAATGCTCAAAATAATAATAGTTTGATAATAAATAGTTGCAAATGATGATCTTTATGATAATATAAATTATCAAACGGATTCATTATTTATCGTTTGCAACTTTTAACCAACAAGGAGCATAGCATGAATGGTACTTACTTAACCACTGGAGAACTGGCGCTGCGAATCAAATACGACGCACGTACCATCCGAAATCAATTGAAAGATAGTGTGTTGATTGAAGGTACTCACTATATACGCCCATTTGGCCGGAGAAAGATTCTTTATATATGGGAAGCAATTGAAAGGGACTTGCTAAGCATGGCAGCAAACCTTAATGCCGTACCAATGAAAAATGGCGGTTATTGCTATGGCTAGTATTCGAGCCAGAAAAGATAACGGACTATTGTTCTTCGATTTTAGATTTGAGGGTAAACGCTATCGTGAACAGACACTACTTACCGACACTAAAGCCAACCGCAAGAAAATGTCGGAAATTCTCATAAAAATTGAATCTGAAATTGCTAACAATACTTTTGATTACCGCAAGTACTTCTCAAAAGGCCCCTCTTCAAACACCGAGGATGGAAAGCCATTAACCATTTCAGCTTCAGATGCTGTAGCCCGAATGCCTATAGTGAACTCGCCAATATTCAAAGAGTTTGCTGAAAAATGGTTTGATGAGTGCAAGATTGGCTGGCGCAGAAGCTATGTGCAGACCATGCGCGACACTATTGATAAACATCTGGTGCCGTATTTTGGAGAGAAGGTAGTCAGCAGCATCCGTCGTGAAGATATTCTTGATTTTCGTTCGCAACTCGCCAAAGTCCCTGGACGAAAAGGTCAAACACTCTCTGCACGCCGCATCAATGCAATTGTATTGGGATTAAGACAAATTCTTAATGAGGCCGCTGACCGCTATAACTTTACCTCACCAGGTCAAAGAATCAAACCCCTTAAGATCAAGCGTCTGGATATCAAGCCATTTACGCTCGACGAAGTGAACCTGATTCTTAAAACTGTGAGGCCTGACTATCGCGATTACTTCATTGTTCGCTTCTTTACCGGCATGCGCACGGGGGAGATCCATGGCTTGAAATGGAAGTATGTCGACTTTAAGAGTCGTCAGATCCTGATTCGTGAAACCTTGGTTGGTGATGAGATGGAGGATGAGGGTAAAACCGACTTATCCATCCGCGAGATTTTCATGTCAGATGTGGTGTTTGATGCGCTTAAGCGTCAACTCGAGGTCACGGCCAAGCAATCAGAGTTTGTGTTCTGTAATGCTGAGGGCAAGCCACTCAATCTGAACAACCTCACCAATCGTGTGTGGTATCCCCTACTCCGCTACCTGGGCCTTGAGTTACGTAGGCCTTATACCTCACGCCATACCGCAGCAACGCTTTGGTTAGCTGCAGGGGAAAACCCTGAGTGGATTGCCCGGCAGATGGGGCACTCAACCACTGAGATGTTGTTCCGAGTGTACAGCCGCTATGTCCCTAACCTCACCAGAAATGATGGCTCGGCATTCAACCGTTTGCTCTCTGGGAATTTAATTGTGCCAGCAGGTAACTCAGTCCCCAACAACGGTCAGTAATCAGCGCTTAATGAAAAGGATAAAACAATGAAATTTTTGAAGGCAATTGAAAATACACAGTTACTGGCAGTGTGCAGTATCTACAACCTGTTCAGAATCCAGCATCTGTCTCGCGAGAAGAACCCTGACTCAACGTACATCTACAAAGCTACACTGTATAGAGATTTCCGCACCCTACGTGTCACCTGGTTATCCAAACATGAGCGTAAGGACTTAGGATATGGCGTATTAGTCCGTGCTGAGTGGCTGACCAAGAAAATATTTGTAGAGGGAACCAATATTATTGATACGCTGACCTCAGTTGGCAGCCTCTTGGATAGTGAAAACCTGGACACGACATTACTACCCGCTTGGAAGAAAGACCCCTATGCTGTTCATGCGCTTTTGAACCAGATAGACAACCTGCCGGCTGAATATAACAAGCTAATCAACCAGGTGCTGGTAAATCACTATGTGTTTTATCACTTCCTCAAAACCCCTGGAGCTTTGAAAGGTGAGTTTGAGTGGCTGGGAGGCTTGATTGAGAAAACATTACTCAACCTCACACATCTTGAGTCTGATTTGACCTATCAGCGAATACAGCGCCCCAAAGAGCAACTCATGGCAGCGGTCATTTTGCTAGGGATCAGTCGCTACAATCAGTTTGACTATGACACCCGCAGTCATTGCTATAAAAAGCGCTCAAACAAAACGAAACATGATCCCAGACAGGTCGCTGTTGAATTAATCAGCAAAGCCAGAAAAGCACTCAATATGGAAAATCATTTAATTTTTGATCGTCTGATCAGTGTGATCCTGCATGAGGATTTTGAGTACTTACCTTAATACAGCAGGTAAGGATTAGGCAATGCTAAGTTCGTCGGATACAAGATCCTGCATTTTACACTGCAAGATTTCCGCTATCCGACAAAGGATGGAAATGGATGGGTTAGCAATCCCCCGCTCCAACTGACTGACATATGTTCGATCCACACCTGCCTGCAGTGCCAGTTTTTCCTGAGACATGTTCAACGCTTTTCTGCGCGCGATGATATTGCGCGCCAGATCGGCTTGAATGGTTTCCAGCATTGAGGACATGCCTCATTCTTTTACGAATGAGATTAACAGTCCACGGAATATAATCTACAATAGTTAACATTCGAATAAGGATAACTATGCCCATCAAATTTGTATTATTTGCTTTTATTGCACTATGCATGAGTGGTTGCAACTCGGCTCCCACTAAGAATGAGGCAGCAAAAAAGGATCTGATTCAACAATACGACGCTTTCTACAAAGCGACTATCGGCGAGATCTTTGATCCAGAAAAGGTAAAGAAATGGATGACCTTTGATACCGAGTTCGGCAATACTAAGATCAAGGGCGTCAATGAATATCGCCGTTACTGGTGCTCTTCGCTTGATGTCACGGAAATGAAAAGACGCACCAAGAATATCGCCAGCAACTACTGCTATGAGTTAGGAGGAAAGCTCAATGACAGATGGTGCCGCTCCCCAGAAGACAAGCCGTTATTCTTTATTGCGACAGGAGATATGCGTTTCTTTGGCCCATCGAACATTGCAGGGTATTGCCAGCCTGACCATATTTTCGCATTAGTGGTTTCTACCTCTGAAGGTGCTACAACAGAAGACTGGAATAACAGAGCGACGAATACCTATCACTACATCCCATTTTCAGATGTCCTCCAACAGGAAAAGCAGGCGAATCAGTACAGAGAGAAGGAATTGGTCAATCGCCGTATCCTGGCAGAAACCAACGGGACTATGGTTTTAGCTAGGGGCGTAGGACGTAGAGCTTGCAAGGAGTCTGGCATTTGGACTTACTCAGGCATCGTGAACAAAATCGAGAATGAAAGAATTCAGGTACTGGTAGACATAAAGTCCTCGAACGGGGTCAGAGACAGGTTTTTCACATCGACTGTTGCAGTAGACGCTGTAAGCAAATGGTTTCCGTGCGACACCGTCGACGAACTCAATCTGCATAAATAAGACTTTTAATGATTCACTTAAATAATAGGAAACTCACATATGAAACACCTTTTGCTGTCACTCTTGTTCTTGTGCAATACAGCCAATGCCGCCTCATACAACCTCGTTGACTATGGCACTTATACGCTTGATCAAAACTCCGGCTTAGAGTGGTTGGATACCAGCTTTACCCAGGAAAAATCATACAATCAAGTATTAGACTTGCTTGGTCATGGCCAGGCATTAGAAGGCTGGCGCTATGCAAGCTATGATGAATTCAAGCAGATATTTACTAGTCGCGGATATAGCTTAAATGGCACATCTGACATCACGGCTGTTACCGGGAAAATAGATAATGATCACTTCTTTATCACGTTGATCGATTTACTTGGTGCAACAGATACCGGTACTGACAAAAAAGACCTATTAGGACTGACTGCTGAGGACTACAAAAACCGTGATGAAGACTCCCAACTCTACGGCCTCATCACAAGCACTTATGACAAGCCCACTATTTATAGCTCCGTGAGTTTTGGTCGCTACAACGATGATAGATCAGCAGCCAATCTAGCGTCTTTCCTGGTGAGAGTCGCAACACCTGTCCCGGAGCCTGAATCAATCACCCTGCTATTTGCAGGTCTAATGTTTGCAGGCTGGCGAGCACGCAAATACAGATCAAATCGAGCTCAATAACGTGATTCTATAAAACAAGCGCCATATGGATCAGGGCTTCAGATTCATTTGGATGCGAAAACCATCACGCCCGTTTGGTCAGTGACTGGAGATTCGGGCGACCAGAGAAAGTGACTAAATGTATGTCGGCACACCACTGGAAAAACTTCATCACAAAAATGAAACTCAGGTTTAGCCGTCAAAGCTGTGATGAAGTTGAGCTTGAGGTGTTGATGTCAAAAGTGACCGAGAACAACAAACACGGTTTAGTGTTTTGCGAGAAACCAACCTCTTTAAAGCCCTCTACATCAATTGACGAAAATGCGAGCTTTACTATTCAAATTCACGTAGAGCCTTATGAAGAAACGCAAAAGCGATGGCGTAAACAAACACAGGCCCTGAGAGAAGGCCATATGCCAGAAGTCACTCGCCATCTTAGTTTTGAAATCTGGGATGACTTTCTAAACATTCTCACCGACGAAGGCAAGGCCATGATTGAGGACATGAGAGGAGATTCAGAAAAATGTTAGCACTGATGATTGCTTTATTAATTATTACCATTATTGCCACAATAGCAGCGTTTACTGGCGTATATATTCTAAGAAAAAAGAACATTGCCAGACGGAAGCTGCGTCAGCAACCTAGCAGCCAAACTAAAATTTAATATCTAGCCTGAAAAGCATTTATTTGTACAAGATTTATACTCTGAACAAGGTGTCTAAGTCTCGGCAAACACGTTGAACTGCACTAAATAAATCATATTAAATAGATTGCGTGGACGTAACAATCTGTTAGAAAATTCGCTTCAAGAAAAACAACCTGTTGAATTTACTGCTATGGGCCTCGAACAACTCGCCGAACTCAAGAAGCAACTTGCTGAAGAAAAGAAATCTAAGCAGACTGCAAAACCAACACAAAAGAAGAACCCGAACCCAGTCGATCCTGTGGTTTTGATCATAGGCAAGCTCCAGAGGCTTTACCCCAAAGCATTCCCTAAGAATCCAACACCCAAAGTACCATTGAAAATTGGAATTCTGGAAGACCTTCAAGCACGATCTGAAGAAATTGGCATCTCAACGGAAGACTTACAGTTGGCAATTAAAACCTGGTGCAAAAGCTCACGTTACTGGCAAGCATGCAAAGAAGGGGCTGATCGTTTAGATTTAGACGGGAACCCAGATGGTGTAGTCGAGGCGACCGGAGCAGCCCATGCAAAAGGGATGGTGCGAAAACAGGCCAAGGCTAAACAATCACCGACTGAGTAACTCATGCTTGAGAATCTATTAATTCCAATAGGAAAATCTCTCATATCCCCTTTCATGAGTTTGATTTCTTGGACATATGGCAAATTTAAGCGGCCATCTATAGAACTGAAGAAAGCCCCTGCAAATTTCTTCTTCCACATCAAACCTGGTGTTACAGTTGAAAGAATGCGAGAAATACTTGGGGCTCCACACAAGAATATCGGTGAAGACTATCTATACTCATTTAGAGATCTTCGTGTACAGATTTCGATAGACAATGAGAATAGCATTAGGTCCATCTCAGCCGCATTGACAAACATATCTCGACTTTCAAGATTTAGCATCCCTCCTTTGTCGTACATCTTAGGTAAAACAACATTTCTAGACGTGCTGGAGGATGAAAGCCCAATACACTCAGATCTTTCCTCCAAGTTTTATCACTACTGGACTGAGGCCTATTATGGATCATGGGGTGGATATTTTTACTATTCCTTTGGTGTTTTAGAAGCACCTGGAATCGCCTCTCCCCCTGGCAAATTTTGGTCCCCCAATACCCAGACTAGATCTGAGATCCCTAAAGATAAGAGAATAAACTGGGTCAGTATTTCCATCTCAGAGGGTATACCAGCATTTAACTATTTAAGCTTCATGTAAATGTTACGCACAAAAGAAAATTTAAAACAAAAGAATTCGCGATCATCTGAGATGAACAATAAGCTCAAAAGACCATAAAAGTCACTACAAACCATTTACAATTGAACCAAATACCACAGAGTTCCAGGTTTGGAGTTTGTGACTATTTATATAAGCCTCAACTTGTGGGTTATCCCTTTCGGCGGGTAAATGAGCCACTTTTTCTGGCTTTGTGCCATAGAAAACAAAGCAAGCAACTAAGACCAATGCTATGCCAAGCATTCCCAACGCGACAAACCATTTGTCAAAGGGAGGTGAACGACGTGCAGTAAGTGATGCTGACACGAAACCGGAGACAATCAGACCGTCGAACAAAACAATAAGCAATGCTAATAAACCTCCTTTAGCACTGACTGTGAAGAACGCATGAGCAACAGAACAGCAAGACAACCCAATAGTGAAGGATATTATTGAGCTGGCTAACTGTGTCAAGCGCACCTCTAGATGAGCAACCATGCTTTCAAGTTTTGGAAAACGACAGCCACATGCATTAATACATGTAACAAATGACGCAATGCCGAGAAGACCGACAAAGACCAAACCAAAAGCATTGAAAGAAACAAAGTCTGAAAACAATGCATCAGCCCAGGAGTCTTTCGGAGCCACTCCAGTTTCCTTGAGTCGAAACTGCACAATCATTAACCATCCCACCAAGAATCCACATATGCCGAAAAATGGGAGATCTTTTTTGATTTCTTTCCCTAAGGAAAGGACTACGGATTTGATTTCTTGATTCATAAGACTACGGTTAGAGGTAATGCTTGCATATTAAAACTCGTTCACTCAATACAAGTAACAACTACAAGCTAAGTTAAAGTGCAAAGAAATAACTTTCATATCTTTTTCCCCCATGAATAAGTCAATACATGATTGTCACAGCCACATTGGCGGACCTCCCCATGCCAGGTACATTTACGCCCCATGGAAGGATACCAGATGTCATTGAAAAACCCTGCCCAAGATATGCCCCACCCAGTGGCGAGTAGTAAAGCTTATTTAGTACATTTTCAAGACTCAAATCCACTCTCATAAACTTATTACCGTAACTAGTGCGCAAATTAAACAGACCATAGCCATCTGTTTCTGTCTCATTACGGACTTGTGCAACATGTTCTTTGGCAGCAACCAACTGCACCTCCGCAGTAGATGTCCAGCCTCCCAACCTATGCTCCAGGGAGAAGCGACCATTCAGTGGCATGATGTGATATAGATTATTACCCGTCGTCGTATTCTCACCTCTGACATATGAAATACTGGCTTTCGTAGTCCACAGCCCAGATGCACCATCTTTATCTAACACTCTGACACCCGACAAATCCCAGCCATAAAGTCTTGCGGATTGATTCTCATATTGCAGAGTAACGAAAGCATTGCTACGAGTTATGTTATTAGCGCCACAAGAAGCTAAGCGGCATCTTACCGCATCAATGTAATCATCTATATAAGTCACATATGCGTTGAGTTTAGTTGACCAAACAGAGCGCTCATCATCATGCCAGTCTGCAGTAAAGTTGGCAGTATGCGCAACCTCAGAATCCAGATTCAAATTTCCAATATAGGCATTACCATCTCCAGCGAAATTATTCATCAGAGCAGCCATGGTAAAAGACGACCATGGATATAGTTCGTAGACACTTGGAGCACGGCTCTTTCTAGCAAATCCGAACTCATAGCTTTGCTTTCTATCTGGTGTGAATCTGGTTAATGCCGTCCAATCATAGTTCTGATAATGCCGACCTTGGCTTTGCGCGTTAAACGCATTGGCATCAGTGCGGTAAATAGAGGTGCTGCTATATCCATGTACCTTACCAGCATCCGCAGTGACGACATCTGTACGCAAACCAAAAGATGTTTGCCACGCATCACTCCAACTACTTTCCACTTCGCTAAATAGACCAATCCGATCGCGACGCCCATTACGCACATTCTGGAAATTGTCGCAGCACATAGATCCGGCACCCATCCCTAGCAATGGAGGCCACCAATCATCCAGATCGTATAATTTAAAATCTCCGCCGACCTTAAGCACATGCTCATTAATTGGGACGGAAACATTTAAACTTCCTCCCTTAGTTTCAGCATTAGATAGCATAGGCATCGCAGGCATATAAAGGCTCCGCTCATAAGACATATCCATAGCATGCTGTACCCGTTGTCGGAACAGTTTGAAATGCACATCACCCCAATCATATAGTCCGCTATATCGCATATTAAAAGAGGTATTCTGGTTATCTGTCATATCCATGCGCTGATTTGGGAAACCCTCAAACCCGACGCTTTGCTGACTAATACCCAATTGCAAAAGATGAACATCATGCCTTAATGCAATATCAAGAGACTTGTTCGCGGAGTTTGAAATTGCGCTTGACCCAACCTCATCTAAATCAGTTTTATACAAACCATTTCTCAAAATCGGCGCCCAGGTATTCGCATCTTTGAAATTTCTGGCTGCCCTGTAATTTGAAGAACTCAAATGAGACTCTGAATACTGCATGCTCAATTGATTCGTAGCAAAGCTGGCAGAAGCATTCCAGCCATTTGCATATCCATTACTCCTGTAAAAGCCTCCCAAGCTACCATTGATTAACTGTTTGCCCGCTTCAGCAAATACTGGATTGGCAGAAGATACCTGGATTGCCCCACCCACACTATCCCCACCCTCGCTCACAGGTGTGATGCCAGTAAATACTTTGATATTACCAACCTTCACTGGGTTGATATATGACAACACTGAATTCATGTGATTGGGACAGGCTGCAGACATGTCCATACCATCCACTTCAAGCTTGAGCCGTTCATCTGCCAAACCATGAATAACAGGTAAGCTAGATATAGCACCTGCACCATAGACGTTGACTCCGGGAATATCCTCCAATAGCCGAGCAGAATCCATAGCGGTGGTGCTACGTTGTTTTATAGCTTTTTCATTCACCTCTGTTCCTGATAGTGGAACTGCTTGAGGTCGCTCCATCACAATTTCAACTGATTGGATGTTTAGCGTACCATCCTCTACTTCCTGACTAGAGGCTTCGGCAAAAGCAAGTCCCGAATAACTCGATAGCAGTAAAAAGCTGGCAAGCCAATAAGGTTGATGGCTCAAAATAGATGAAGATTTTATTGATTTCATAAAGGGCTGCGCCCGGAAACCAAGCGCAGCTCTCCTTTCTGGATTAGCCGATTTGACGTTTTTGTCTTATTGCCAAACCAAGCAACCCCACTCCTACCATAAACATTGCGTAGGATTCTGGCTCTGGCACAGGTACGGTCACAGCACTGATTGTCTGCGCCAGTGGATACCCACTCATAGTACCCACTGCACCATATCCGCTTACCGATGTGCCCGTCATACAAGTAGCTCCCATCATGCCGCCAGCAGCACAATCCGCATAAGCAAGCTTATTGATCTGCGTCTGCGTCAAAGCAGTCAGCGGATTGTCAGGCACAAAAATCAAAGCATAAGCATTGCCTGGATTCCCCTTAGCGGATGGAAAACCATAGTAGATACCACCTGCGGCAACACCAGAGGCAGGGCTCCAACCATTACCACCCAGGCCTGTCCAGAATGTATTAGTACTGGTATTTTTAAAAGTAGCGGCGAATGTGCCCCCGAGTGATGCGTCATACCATGACACAAGCTGATGATTTAAAGATAGCCAAGTCATGTCATCTGCGCCATTCACACCAGTACCAGGGTTGTAATTCGTAGATCCAGTCATCGCTTCGCTCAACTGCCCTGCAAGGCCAGTAATTGTTTTCGTTGCACTATCATAGGTAAAAGAGCCCACAAAATATGTGTTCTTTGGTTGAGTATCTGGCTCGAACCAAGTTGTTGTCACGTTGTAAGTGGACACAGTAGCCATTGCCGGTGTAGTTACTAACGCCATTAATCCCACTACTACTGATTTTTTCAAAATACTCATTGTCTTCTCCAATTAAAAGAAGTGAAGTTCTGACTCCACTCAATAAAATTAACTTCAAGCCTTGTTTGTACGTCGCATTTGCCAACCAATGAATGACAAGCCCGCTAACATCAGAGCGACACTCTCAGGCTCAGGTATTGCTGACACACTTAGCAATGCGGTGTAACTAAAAGGACCTGCAACAATATTGCTGTTATTGCCTCCCACCATGATGGTGTAATCACCGGCATCGAGCAGAAACTTACCCGAGACTCTGTTGGTGTGAGTAGTTGCAGAGCCTGCATAGATGAAGTGACTCAAAGCGGTATCTACTCCAGCGGCATCTCCATCGCCCCCCATTTGCCAATCACCTAGCGAGTTCCATACGCCATCAGTATCAACAGCCGTTTTACTTACTCCTAAATTTGCCTGTGCCCAGCTATCACGCCAGGCTATCGAAGCTAGAGAACTGTCGTAATCTGCACTGGTTTGAGTGCCAGGCCACACACCATCTACACGGACCGCGCCTAAACCAGAATAAATAGAAAATGCTGGTAACAAATCCGCAGAAACGGCATCGACACTGAAGTCAACCCATGCTTCGTTTTGTAATGTGAAGCGGAATGCACGAGCGCCATGACTGTCACCCAAGTTGCCGCTTGCCGCATCGGTCCAGGCATAGTTATTAGTAGCTGTAGTTGTAATGCTGTTATTGGCGTCAACTAAGCCAGAAAACGTACCAAAATCCCGCCCGGTATAACTAAGATGTGCCCAAGCACTTTGCGTTGCTAAGAGCATAGCTAGTACTAATAATGATTTTTTCATTCGAAATTTTTCCTAAAAACTAGACCAATACCGGTATCTGTCCTAACTACGTGTCAGAAAAGTACATACAGCCATGGCCCTGTCGAGCAAGATAATTGCTCAACCATTTGATTGATTTGATCAGTACAAAGAATGGATGAGATGCGTGAATGCACCTGAAATGCAGCCGAAGGATTTACTCATGACAAACATGCTCGCCACTGACGAGTCAATGACGTCTAACATATCAGTATGATGCTTTCACTCGACGCAAAGCTGGATCCAGACGAGCTGATCTTTTAGCTTTGGAGTGGCGCTTGAGGTGGGGCACGAGAGGTGTGTGCCGTGGGTTTGAAATTGGATATAACTGGAGATTTATAGTCGCTCAGTGAGATACGTATCTGTGCTTGCTGGTAGAGTACAAATGCAGGGCTGTGTGAGGGTATGACAACCTTGTCCATGGCGATATGGCAGAATGGACAATGATTCAGATGATGGCTGAGCGAGATTGGTTTCTCAGAAGGCTTGTAGCTAATCAACATGGATAGCTGCTTACCTTGAGTTGTAGATACTATGACAAGTTTATTTCCTTGTGTGGTACAAACCTGTTGAATAAAACCGTGATCCTCATGCATTGGGAAAGCAATTGTTAATGTTGGGACGAGACTAATCATCAGCATGGCCATTATGGCGAACTGAGCAACGAATCTCTGTAACTTAACGTTTCCCATATTGCTTATATGATCTAATTTTCCATTTTTAAATTTAGCATTGCTGGATATCTTTTACAATCTTGATATCCAGCGCCTCTTGAGCTTGGTCAAGTTTATTCAACGTTTTTTACAGCATCTAAAGCTCTTGCTGAGTAAACCAATGCTGCACCAGCATTCATCGCAACAGCAACGCCAAGTGCTTCGGCGATCTCGGCTTCAGTTGCGCCATGCTTTACTGCTGCTGCGGCATGAACAGTGATACATCCATCACAGCGCGTAGTGACTGCAACGGCCAATGAAATTAATTCCCGGGTTTTAGCATCCAAATGATTCGTCTTTGCCCCAGCACCACTGGCAACCATATACCCATTAACTGTATCTGGACTTAACTTACCCAAATCACCAATGCGGCCAATTAACTCAGCACGATAACCATTCCAGTCCATCATGATTTCTCTCCTATTTTCATTATTAAAACCTCTGTATTACAGAGCCATTTAACAGATACTATAAGTACCCATTGAAGTTGATTGGTTAATTAATCACAGCTAGTAAGCCCACACGTAGGGGCATCCTCAACTATTGTTGCATCGATGCCTGGCTTTAATGAGTTAAGCATCTCTAAAAGTGCAGCAGCTGATTGAGCCCCAGAAAGAACCTGGTTTGAATTAAAAACAAATAGGGGCACGCTACTACCGTATTGCAATGCCATCAGCTCATCTCTCAGCACCTCAGCAGTCAGTCTTTGATTTCTCCAGGCATCATCAATAACAATCTCTGAAATGCCAACATCCAGTGCAATTTCTTTAAGTGACTCCCTTGTAAACAAGGACTTACCATAGGTTGTAGAGTCAAGATAGAGCCTCTCCATCAATGCACTGCGCCTGGCAGGATCGATAATTGACTTAACTAAACAATGTGCTTGTAAGGTGTCGCCAAACTGCATACTCTCGAAGTCATAGGTCAGGCCCTCTAATTGCCCCTGAGATTCAACCATAGCGACTAACTTACTGGCCCGCTCCTCACTCAGAAATTTGATAGTCACGGCTTGTTTGAATGGAGAAGGATCTGCTTCAGCAGCAATACGAAAACTTCTATAACTTACCTCTACCAGAGAGCGATGCTCAAAATGCTTTAGTGCTTTTTCAAAACGATGTTTAGCAATCCAACACCATGGGCAGACAAAGTCGGACCAGATATCCACAGTAATCACTTTGTTAGTAACCATAAAACTCTCACATCACTCGTATTAATATTCTCTTTTTAAAAACATACCATCCAGTCGGTATTTATGCAAATAGATTTTATTTACTCATTAAGAACCAACAATATTCATACCTACCCCATGCAACCGCCCACGAGGATCAAGTTGATAAATCAAGGTCTCCCCAGTCATTGCAAGCGAGGTGAATTCTAGCTGCAGCATCTCAGCTGCAAGGGATAGATAACCTTGAATGATATGAGTATCCCTCCACAACTGTTGCTCTCGATCTTTGATATAGTTAGGCGCTTTTCCAGGCTCAGCCACCAACATAATCAATTCGCCCTGTTGAATGTCAACTGCTCGATACGCAGCTCTCAAGCTTTTAGGATTCAGAGATTGAATCACTTCCATAGAATGGTTGTATGGGTTATATCTTTTCAACATCAAATCCTGTTGGTTCCAGGTCAGTAAATGAATCGGCTGAACACTTCTCTCTGAAAAACATGGTCGCAATCGTTGGTAATAACGCATTGTGTGTTTTTCAGAAAACTGCTGCCTGGATGTCAGCCATAAAAGCGCACCAAGAGTTTCAAGTGAAACCGCTCTAAACTTCCTTTTTGCAGAAACACCAAAAGGAATATGGTCGATAGTGAACGCTTTATAATCCTCTGGTATTGGTAAATTGATCACATCTGAATATTCCCATCGGAAAGGTTTATAACTCTCCTCTGATGCAATCGAATTTTCTAACGTTACAACTGTTCTCTGGTTTCTCATTTGATGATGTAAATTTAAAAAGACGTCTAATAACTGTCGACTGTTAGCAAACGCTCTATACTTTCAAGAATTAGGCTGCCTTGGTTTGCTTCTTCATGTATAAATCAGTGATGGTCCCAAGATTCATTTCTGCTGCAAAACAAATGGTTTCTGAGAGTGTTGGATGCGGATGAATTACCTGCCCAAGTGCCTCGGCTTTAGTGGCCGTTTCAATAGCAAGTACGGCCTCCGTAATCAACTCTCCTGCATTAGCCCCCACAATAGCCGCGCCTATAAGCTGATTTGTGTATTTATCAAAAATCAGTTTAGTCACACCTTCAGTTCGATTGATAGACATAGCGCGACCACTTGCCGCCCAAGGGAAAGATGAAACCTCGATGGCAATACCGTGTTCTTTTGCTTCGTTTTCTGTCACTCCTGCCCAAGCAATTTCTGGATCGGTATAAGCCACCGATGGAATAACAGTAGTCACGAACGCTGCCGCATGTCCTGCAATCACCTCTGCAGCCACTTTGCCCTGGTGAGTCGCTTTGTGCGCTAACATTGGATTACCAATGACATCTCCAATAGCGAAGATATGTGGCACATTAGTACGCATACACTTGTCGACAGGGATGTACCCTTTATCGTCGACAAAAACTCCTGCATGTTCCGCTCCGATGAGATGGCCATTAGGTTTGCGTCCAATCGCGACTAGGACACGATCAAAGACAGCATCTTGAATGGTATTTTCGCCAGAAAAATCGACATGCACGCCATCTTCCATGGCTATCATTTTATCGACCACGGTGTTCACCATGATCCTCTCAAAGCGTTTAGCCATGCGGCGATGCAATGGCCTAATAACATCTTTGTCACTACCTTTCATCAAGGTCGGAGAGCGCTCAGCAACAGTCACACGTGAACCAAATGCATCGTAAACTGTACCCAGCTCCAAACCAATAATTCCGCCCCCAATGACTAACAAGCGCTCAGGAATATCCTTCATGGCCAATGCATCTGTGGAATTCATAATGCGCGAATCCACTGGGGCATTTGGAAAAGTAGCTGGCGATGAGCCAACTGCAATAATCGCATGATCAAATCTAACAATTTGACTTGGCATATCATGCAACTGAACACGCATTTCGTGAGATGAGATAAACGTGCCCTTGCCTTGAATCACATGAACGCTACGTTGCTTCGCCAGCTGATTTAGTCCTCCCGTAAGTTGGTCAACGACATTATCGGACTTCCACTTTCTTAACTCATTTAAGTCAATTTCTGGTTTTACAAACTTGATGCCGTGCGGCGTCATTTCTTCTGCCTCGGTAATTACCTTGGCGGCATGAAGCAATGCTTTAGATGGAATACAACCAACATTCAAACATGTGCCACCGAGTGCATCACCTTTATCGACCAATACGACTTTCAAGCCAAGATCCGCTGCACGAAATGCTGCGGTATAACCTCCTGGCCCTGCTCCGACGACGAGTACATCTGCCTCAATTGCTGGTGTGGTATGCGTTGTTTCTACCGTATGCATTTTTTAATTTCCTCCAATTTTTTATTGATGATCACGTAGTACGTTATTAGCCTATTAAAGGTGAGGCCTGTTTATCTGCGTGATACGATGAACGAACCATAGGTCCGCACGCTGCATGTAAAAAACCTAGCTCCTGAGCCTTGGCAGCGTAAAACTCAAACCTCGCGGGCGCGACATATTCTTTTACTGGCAAGTGATATTCCGTTGGCTGTAAATACTGACCAATAGTCAACATATCAACATTGTGACGACGCAAATCCTGCATTACGTCTAGAATCTCCTGCTCGGTTTCACCCAATCCCACCATCAACCCAGATTTAGTCAACACGTGCGGATTCTCCGCTTTAAACACCTCTAGAAGCTGCAACGAATGCATGTAATCAGCACCTGGCCGCACCTGCTTATAAAGCCTAGGCACAGTTTCAAGGTTGTGATTGAGTACCTCCGGTGCGTGTTGGCTAAGTAGAGAAATTGCAGAGTCAAGACGCCCTCTGAAATCCGGAACCAACAACTCAATACGTGTTGCAGGACTCCTCATCCTTATGGCTTGCACACAATCCGCAAAATGTTTAGCACCTCCATCCAGCAGGTCATCCCGATCCACACTAGTAATCACCACGTAATTCAGACTCAAAACCTCAATGGCTTCGGCAAGATGCAAGGGTTCCAAAGTGTCCGGTGGCTTAGGGCGACCGTGGGGCACGTCGCAGAATGGACAGCGGCGCGTGCACAAGTCCCCGAGAATCATGAATGTGGCTGTCCCCTTACTAAAACACTCTGCGATGTTCGGGCAGGATGCTTCTTCACATACTGTGACTAGTTTCTGCTCACGAAGAAGATTCTTTACCTCCATAAATCTTGGGCTAGAAACTGGCTGCATCTTTATCCAAGACGGTTTCTTTAAGCGGGGTTCGGGGACAATTTTGATGGGAATTCGGGCTGTCTTGGACTGACCAACTTCTCTTATCTCTGTTATAGAACTCATGATTATTCAACCGTTAAAAGCCCACTACTTCGCGAAGAAACAATAAGCTTCATTTTAGTTAAGCACCAACAGCGTCCTTATAACTGTCGACATCCATTAAAAGCTCCAACTCATCAGGATTAGATATCTTGATACGGACAATCCAACCTTTTCCATGTGGGTCATCATTCACTAATGTTGGCTCACTCATAAGGGCATTATTTACCTCAATAACTACCCCGCTAATTGGAGCGATCAGATCAGATACTGTTTTGCGTGACTCCAAAGTGCCAAACGGCGCGCCGATAGTTATCGTGCTTCCAACAAAGGGAAGCGATACATCAACAATATCCCCCAAGGTGTCTTGTGCAAAATCAGAAACGCCGACAATTACCTCATCGCCCTCTGCCTTTTTTACCCAAGCGTGCTCACCGTGATACAAGCAATCATTTGCTAGACTCATAAGAATTCCTGAATGTTTTTTGTAATTTGACTGATTAATTTGTCCAAGGTAAACCAGATTGCTTCCATTGCTCCATGCCACCTACCATCGAGTAAGCGTTGCTAAAACCCAGCATACGAATTGACTGTACTGCTAGAGCACTACGAGAACCCGAGCGGCAGTAAACGACCATCTGCTTGGTTCTATTTTGCAAGTCTGGGTAATCACTTGAACTATCTGGATCCAATTTAAACTCCAGAACACCACGCGGGATATTAGTAGCGCCAGCAATATGGCCTTCGGCGAACTCCGAGGGCTCACGTACATCTATGATTAAGGTATTAGGATCCTTAATCATATCGCTCACTGCGTGTACATCAGCTTCATTGATATTTTGCTTTGCCTTAGCCACTAACTGTTTTGCGGTTAGGAATTCCATCATCGACTCCAATAAAAAGAAGCCCACTGTTGTGTGAGCTTAATTAAGTACTATTAATTTAAAGAAAGATTATGAACAGGCTCACCATTCAGTGTGGTCTGACCCGTAACCTTTTGGGCACGAGCCAGAATATCCATCACTGGGCAATGGCCTTCAACCACTTCAATCAGCTGAAGGATGGCTTTCTCATCAGCAGAGCTACGTAGCGTGGTTTGATAAGAAATTTGCTGATATCCAGCGCTAACCTCTGGATCAATGCTGAGCAAGCCACGCAAATCTAGGTACCCCTTCACATCGACCTTACACTCATCAAGTTTGATACCCATAAATGCAGCGTAAGCCGAATACATGATTTCCTGACATGTACCCAACGCGACCAACACCAACTCCACGGGATTCATACCTTGATCACCGCCACCCAAATCCGCAGGCTCGTCTATGATTAATGGAGGAAAGTTACGCACTGTTGCGGAACAGCGTACATCTTCCTCCAACTTAGTAGATGCGCGAAAAACTACGCGTGATGCAGATGGATTAACGTTGATTGCGTCAATCAAATTGCCTAGGGCATGTTTTACTGACTCCTGGGACATCCTATTACCCTCCTAATCGCTATTTAGATATTTATGATTTGAACTGCATTACTAACTTGCGGAATTTTCTTTTTCCGGCTAAATCAGCGTTACATTTTCAGCAAGACTAATGCCAGCACACATAAGCGATTGTTTTATTGGAGAAATACGAAAAACTCAGAAACTCTCTCTACAGAGTTTCACGTAGAACTATGTCAAAAAAGACTGCGATATGTCTTATTTGGCGTGAGATTTGTCAAATATGACAATTGCTTAGATTTTGTATATAAGCGCGATTGGTTCCATGACTCAGAAAAACCACAACAAGACACATACCATTTGGTTGGTATGTTTTTAGATTATGGTATGATTTATCAACAACATATTGAATCTTTGGAGATCCAGCCATGGGCACGTCAAAAGCTGAAGCCGCTGCAGCATCTAAAGCGCGCATTTTAGAAGGCGCGCAGAGTTTAATACTAAAACGCGGCTACACTGCCATGACAGTAGATGCAATCTGCCAATATGCTGGAATTACTAAGGGTGGCTTCTTCCATCATTTCGCCAATAAGGAAATATTAGGAGAAGCTGTACTCACTCAATTCTGGGAGGATGTTGAGAGTCGCAATGCAAAAGCCCCCTATAAAAACGCGGCCACCCCGTTAGAATACCTTGAGGGCTATTTGGACTTTGCAATCCAGTCATATCAGGATCCCGCGTTGCGCCAAGGCTGTATGCTAGCCATTTTTACTATGGAACTAGCTGAAAGTAATGAAACGCTGTTCAAGATTGCCTCATCACACTTTAGTAGTTGGAGAACGGAGCTCGTGGAAATGCTTGAAAAAGTGAAAGAATATACAGGTTCTCAATTGGATCCAACCCACTGGAGCGACTTCTACATCTCAACATTAGAAGGAGCATTATTGCTAGCAAAGGCAAACGATGATCCAGGCGTCATTACGCGATCACTAACTTTATACAAGACAATACTACTTAATTGCGCAACACAAGTTAAAGCCAAGTAACAACTCTATAACATCAAATTTCCGCCAATAACGGATGGGACAATTTTGTCCCATCCTGCCAGATCTCCTCAAAATTGACTGTCACTTTTGACATTCCGCACATCAAAAACTCTTTCTGAATTTCCGCAAAAAATCCAACTTTAACTTTCATTTCAACAGCTTGCACCTGCTGGCCCATCTGTTGCTATGTACCTTCAGCTGATTTCAGCTAGTTACAAATTTGTAATGTAATTTTAACAACCAACTAAATACCTTAAATCAAATGAGATTTGAGCGATTTACAGGAGGGAAGAAAGTATGTGTACGAAACGTACCAATGTTATAAAAAGCTCTACAAAAACCTCATCTATCACAGTGATGGTTTCGGCATTATTTGCCTCAGCCTCAGCGTTTGCAGCAAACTATGGCACTGACTTGAACAACACAATGCTTCCTGCCGCTGGCGGTATGGCTGGTGTGAGTATTGCGCACTCAATTGAACCATCAGCTGCTGTTTTTGGTAACCCTGCCACGCTGACGCAATTCAACGAAGGGACCAAGTTTAGCTTTGGTGCAACATTCTACAAACCAGAAGTAAAAGCAAACCATAACGGTCTCAATACTGGAACAGCATGGTCAGGAAAGTCAAAAGCGACTAACTACTTAGTGCCAACAGTTGCAGTTACTCAAGCATTTAGCGACAAACTGGTTGCAGGGCTTGGGTTAACGGCTCAATCAGGTATTGGATCGGACTTTCGTGACAAAGCTGGCAGTCTGAACCCAGACTCAGAACTGCTTGTGTTCATGGCTAACGTTGGCTTAGGTTACAAAATTACAGACAAACTGTCTGTTGGTGGTACGGCAACTGTAGGCAATGGTTATCTGCAAATGGGCTTATCATCCAATACAGCCTCCTCTCACGGCTTTGGGGTTCGCGGCACCTTAGGCGCAAAATATGACATGACTGAGTCTACTAGCCTTGGCGCCTACTATCGTAGCCCATTGAAAATCAAATATGACAATGTCGTTGATAATGGTGCACCTATTGCTCCAGGCAAAGGCAACTTCTGGGATGTCAATGTAGAACAACCACAAGAATTTGCAGTGGGTATCTCAAATAACTCCTTGTTAGACGGCAACCTTCGCCTTGGTGCAGATATCATCTACAAAGACTGGTCTTCTGCTGACCTATACAAAGATATTTTCCGTGATCAAACAGTGTTCGCATTGGGCGGCGAATTGAAAACCGGTGCGGCCAAATGGCGCTTAGGTTATAGCCATGCACGCAGCCCAATTAAAAGAAATGTTGGCAGCACAATTGCCGGCGTATCCTCTATGGGCTCACCTGTGGGGACCTTAACGTTGAACCCGTCTCTGGTGCAATATTTCCAAGCAACGAATGCTGAGCCTATTTGGGAAGATCAAGTTTCTGCTGGCTTCGGCTATGCCTTAACTGAAGCGCTCTCCCTCGACTCTCATGTTGCATTTGCACTTAATAATCGCGAAACTATTGGTAATACAAAAGTTTCAGCCAGTACATGGCAAGCTGGTGTTGGTTTGACTTGGTCGTTCAAATAATTTTGAGAAGATAAAAAAGGGGAAAGCAAACCTCCCCTTTTTGACCAAACTCGCTTTTAGCCATCTTTTGCAACTTAACGCTATGTGGTTGCAGTTGCATAAAACTTGTTTGGTAATGACTTTATGATTAAACATGCCATTACTAAAAAAGCCTGCTTAAAGCAGGCTTTTCTTATTTATTTTAGTGATTAATCAAAACTACTTATCACATTATTACTCGACCTTTATCACCAAACCCTTTTGGCACTGCGCTTAATCCGGCTAAGTAATCAAGTAAGCTGTTTCTACAACTGAGCGTATTTGAAGTTTGCAGCCATGCTCCTTTTCGTCTTTCCAGCCAACTATATGCAAAAGCGTCTCCAGCATCAAATTTCGCGTTGAATGCTTTCAGTATATTTCCCCTTGGATTAACTGCAACGTGAATGGCTAACTCATCAAAGCCAATGTCTTTAACGTAACATCTTCCGGGTAAATCATTGGGCAAATGGAAATCAAAGATATGACCAGAATTATGATCGGTATGACTAAATTTGCCATTTATCCAACGGTTATCTTCTGGTCTCAAGGAAAATATCTTCTGATTAATGCCTTCATTAATCGCTACCACCATCAAATTGCGCCAGGCAAGTTGACGCTTAGACTTATACTCAATTTCGAATGCTGTCATTGGTATTGTCGAGATGACTTCAGGAATATCAACCCCTTCAAAACTGAACTCTGGATCGTCTTGATAACCGAGGTGAACTAACCTATTGAAGAAAGCTTCTTCATTCAATAATTCAATAGGCGGATCAATAGCGAATTTATTGATATCGTTTATTAGTGAAGCATGCGTTTTGCGATCTAACGCTACTGCAATTGCTTCGGATAAATGCGATGATTTAATTTCTGGGAAAAAGAAGCGAAGCTCTTTTTTTAAAGCGGAAACAGAATCTGCTGTAATAGCGATAGACGCCATAAGGATATCTCCAATCACATTGGATGAAGTCCATCGATTACACATCATCCACCAATGATTAGAGGCAGAAAATACAGCAAAATACTTGTTTAACCCGATGGCAGGTTCGGTTCAAGCAACCTTGGATTAATTTACTATAAGTAAATTGATACTTCAATACACAAAATTACCATTGTCAGAATAAAATCAAAATAGGGAACGATAATGAATTACTCAGACTATTCGAAGAATGGATAAACGCAATGGACGGTTAAAAACATTCACTCTAATGGCTGACTCTTAATCTCTTTAAGCTTCCGATACAAAGTCCTCGGTGTTAGTCCCAGCTTCTCTGCTAAATCTCGTTTCGAATCATTGCTCTCACTAACTGCCCACTGCAAATACATAGACTCAAGCTCATCCAAGGGCAATATATCCCCCCTGAAATACTTATTAGTCGAGATAGACTCAGTTTCGTCTGGGAACGCTTGATCTGGGATCAAATGATGCTTTGTGATCACTTGAGAGTCGCAAAGCAAGATAGCTCGATCAATCATGTTGCGTAATTCTCTAATATTGCCTGGAAAAGAGTAACTTTGAAGAAATTGCTTTGCACTGTCCTCAAAAACCATCTCCTTAGTTGGGGAAAGCTTTTGCTGAAAATACTCAGCTAATATCAAAATATCTTCAGACCGCTCTCTCAGCGAGGGAATATGTATTGGAAAAGCGTTAATACGATAATAAAGGTCCTGCCTGAAAGTACCTTCCTGGACCATCTTTTTAAGATCTCGATGCGTAGCAGATATTAATCTGAAATTAGTTCGTTTGACATCTAGACCGCCAACTTTACGGTACGTGTTTGACTCCAGTAAGCGCAACAACTTTACCTGCTGACTCAATGGAATATCACCAACCTCATCCAAAAACAGAGTTCCACCATTGGCCATTTCAACCAAGCCCTTCTTATCATTGTAAGCCCCGGTAAAAGAGCCCTTCTCATGACCAAACATTTCACTCTCAAAAAGAGTCTCAGTTAAGCCAGAACAGTCAACAATAATAAAACTCCCTGCGTTCCTCTTGCTTTTTTTATGGAGAAGATGTGCCATTACCTCTTTACCAGTACCAGACTCACCGAGGAGGACCACCGGTGTATCGCTAGCAGAGGAGCGCTCAACCAATCCCAAAACCCTTGTAAACCATGGGCTTTTACCAGCTACGCAATCTGGACTATGTTCTTTTAGATGATGATTTTGATTCCGCAAGGTCTCAATATAAAAAGCAGGCTGTCCCTCTTCATTGAGAATAGGAGTTAACTCCACATCTACATGCTCACGGCCACGCGGAGTATGGTGAATGTGAAATACTCGATGCGTAGATTTAGTTTCTTTTGCAACCTTTAAGGGACAAGACTCCCCTTGCTGGTCACATGGCTTAAGGTAATGATGCGAAACCTCATAACAGTGCTTGCCTTTCAGCGGTTTACCTTCGCCAAAAATCTTTTGGTACGCAGTGTTGGACGCGATGATTTTGTAATCAGTCCCTAACACAAGCCTTGGTTCAGGCAAGGAGTTTAAGAAATCAATTAAATCCTTGCTCACAGTAATTTCAGAGCCCATCATCTTCCCCTTGGCCTGATCGAATCAAGCCAATTAATTATTTTATTGATACAAAACTTATAACGTCTTTTTTACAAAATACACAACTATAGAAATGAATGTCAATTGTTATTATTTTTAGTGGCATTTTTGACCATCAAGTTATATAACTAACTTCATACATCAATATCACATTGAATTATATGACTTTTGTTACCTACCAAATTTGATACACCATATGCCATTTTTGGCGCAAATAGGTAAAATCCACCTAGCACTGTGTCACCACTGTCCATGTTTTTAGGGCACCGCCGAAACAATTCATTTACATCTTGAAATATCTACTTACAAAACAGCTAATTAGAGGAACTGGCACAGGAGTTGCCTTAGTAAGGCACGCAAGTAACTCTTGCTATAAGTTTTTTAATTCAATTTTTGAGAGTTTAATTCTAAAAAATTCGTAAAGATCTAGGAGAATAGAATGTATCTTACCGATAAGTTTCCAAAGCTTAAGGCACTTACAAAAGCTGTTGCTATGGCAGTCGTTGTTGGTGCAGCCACTCAAATGCCAAGCGCAATTGCGGACGAAACCAGCTGCTCACCTTTTACTCCTTTGGTAAAAGGTCAAGAAGACTTCGTTTATGTTTGGACATTGGGTGTCAAAGGCTTGGGCGATGAGTCTGACAAATTGGTAACAGTTGATGCAAATCCAGCATCTAAAACCTACGGCAAAGTAATTAACAAGCTTTCTGTTGGCGGCCGTGGTGAAGCACATCACATGGGTTTCACTGATGATCGCAAATTCATGTGGGCAGGTGCATTGGACAGCAACAAGATTTTCATCTTCGATGTTGCTACTGACCCATCCAAACCAAAGCTGGTTAAAACTTTGAATAACTTTGTAGCCAAATCTGGCTTAGTTGGCCCCCACACCTTCTACGCAATCCCAGGCCGTATGATCGTTGCTGCCTTGTCTAATGCCAAAGATCACGGCGGACAAACAGGTATGGCAATTTACACGAATGCTGGTGAGTATGTGTCCACCACCATGATGCCGACTACTAACGGGGGCGATGGCTTCGGTTACGATGCAGCAATTAACCCAAACAAAAATGCAATGTTGACGACAGCTTTCACTGGCTGGAACAACTACATGATGGACTTGGGCAAGTTGATTAAAGACAAGGACGCCATGAAGCAGTTTGGTAATACCACCGTTATGTGGGATTACAAAACTATGAAACCAACAAAAATCTTCAATACTCCTGGTGCTGCGTTGGAAGCACGCTGGTCATATGCCCCTGGTGACAACTGGGCAGTTACTACAACTGCCCTGACATCAGAAATTTATGTGTACAAACAAGATGACCATGGTGAGTGGCAACAGCACAAAGTTGGCACAATCGGCGATCCAGCCAAGATCCCTCTGCCTGTGGATATCAGCTTAGTGTCTAGCGGTAAAGGCCTGTGGATCAACACATTCATGGATGGCACAGCCCGCTATTGGGATATGACAGACCCATTGCACCCAAGCGAAGTTTACACCAAGAAAATTGGTGAGCAGGTAAATATGGTTTCACCTAGCTACGATGGCAAGCGTGTTTATTTCACAACATCTCTGCTGTCAAACTGGGATATGAAGGGTAAATCCGACGACCAATTCCTAAAAGCGTACAACTGGGATGGTAAAGATCTGAAGCTGGCATTCGAGATTGACTTCTACAAAGAAAAACTCGGCCGTGCTCACCACATGAAATTCCAGGCACGTGATCTGAAAACATTACAACCATTGCAAGCTTCTACTGCTAATAAGTTGAACTTTGCTTCAAATCCATAATTATTGTTTCACACTAGGACCCCCAATCCTGCTTTAGATAGTTAAATATGATCCAAAACTTGCAGTTTAAATATCTAGTAGCAGGGTTGATCTTTATAGCATCTACTTTGCTTGGATATATTGCTCTTTCCCAATATATTCCAAGTAGCGGTAAGGTAGATGCTTTTTCTGCTTTTTCCAGCTCCCGCCCCATTGAGAAAGAATTCAATAAAGAATTACAGGCAAGAATTGCTGCACAAAAACTGGCAGCTGCTGGCACTTACGAATTACAAAAGATTTTCAATGCTCCAGATGGTGACGTCCTGGACAGTAAAGGCAACGCCGTCAAGCTTAGCCAATACACCTCAGGTAAATACACATTACTCACATTCTTCTACGACATGTGCGCAGATGCAAAAGGCTGTCCTTATGCCTTTACTACAATGCATACAGTCAAAAATTATCTTGAAAAAACCCCTGCGCTTTCGAAGCAAGTACGCTTTGTGAATATCAGCTTTGATCCTGAACGAGACACTCCGCTGATGATGGCAGGTCTCGAAAAGCGTGCGAACAGAAATAACAAAGACTTCAGCATTGACTGGAGATATTTAACTACTAAGAACATAGACGTATTGATTCCATTGATTGACGGTTACGGCCAGAACGTTGATATCGCTCTGGATAAGGACTCTGGTAAACGGACTATGGAATATCCACATGTCTTAAAAATATATCTTATTGACCCTAAGGGGGTTATACGCGAAATCTATTCAACGACCTATCTCAGTCCGGAAATGTTGTTGAATGATATTGAAACCTTAATGATAGAAACAGAAAAAGGAGTTTAAATTGAGCGGGGTCACTAAATATGCAATTGGAGCGGCGATTTTATTATCTGTAGCCATTGCTACTGTGCTTGGTATCACCAAGGACATTCATCCACCAGACGTCTTAGGGTTACCAAAAGTACCTGTCCCTGATGACAATCCCATCACAAACGCAAAAGTCGAATTAGGCAGGAAACTGTTTATGGATCGGCGTCTTTCTCATAACAACACAATCTCTTGTGCGATGTGTCATGTGCCTGAGCAGGCATTTACCTCAAATGAATTAGCGATGGCAGTAGGTATTGAAGGCAGAACAAATAAACGTAACGCCCCTACCATTCTTAATGCTGTCTTCTACAATAGATTCTTCCACGATGGCAGAGAACACAGCCTTGAGAATCAAGTCATCGGCCCTATCGTTGCATTCAATGAAATGGGCAACCCCTCGGTCGGTTACGTTATCGATAAAATCAAGAACACACGTGATTACGATGGCATGTTCGAAAATGCTTTCGGAACACCGGCAAATCTAGATCATATTAACAAGGCAATTGCCGCCTACGAGAGAACTCTAGTTTCTGGAAATTCCAAGTTCGATCGTTATCAATACGGTAATGATAAGGACGCAATGAACGCCTCTGAGATAAATGGATTCAAAATATTCATGGGTAAAGGTCGTTGCGTGACCTGTCATACCGTAGAAGAAAAAGTAGCAATATTTACAGATCAGGGGTTCCACAACACAGGTATCGGATACACCAGAAATAATACGGTCTATCATCGAGAACCAACCATGCCAATTACGCTAGCACCAGGTATAACGGTTCAAACACCATCGGATCACTTTGACCACGCAAGCGAGCGCCCACCCAATGATGTAGGTAGATTTGAGGTGACTGAGAATCCCAAAGACAGATGGGCTTATAAAACGCCCTCCCTGCGCAATATCGCCTTAACAGCTCCCTACATGCATGATGGCTCTTTGCTTACTCTGGAGTCTGTTGTCGACTTCTACAATAAAGGTGGGGAAGATAACCCCCTTAAAGACCCACTGCTTAAGCCACTCAAGCTAACCGCACAAGAGAAAGTAGATTTGGTGGCTTTCATGAAAGCGCTCACGGGAGACAATGTGTCCAAACTTGAGAAAGAAGCAAGGGATGCTTATTTCGTAACACCAGTAGAAATGCCGGCAGCATCAGTCAAGGAGAACTAGATTGAAATACAAAAAACTATTATTTGGCTTGCTAGCCATAGCTTTGCAGGTAAATGCTGGCGTGAGCATTAAGGATCCATGGATACGAGAAACTGTTCCTGGCCAGTCAGTTGCTGCTGGCTACATGACAATTACTTCTGATTCTGAAACAGAGCTTACGGGCGGGACCACAGCGATTGCTGAAAGTATTGAGGTTCATGAAATGCGCATGCAAGGAGATATCATGAAAATGCGTAAGCTCGAAAAGTTGGTGATTAAGCCAGGTCACCCTGTGACATTAAGCCCAAGTGGGTATCACCTCATGCTGGGAAACATTAAGCAACCAATGAAAGCTGGAGACACTATACCTGTTACGCTTTCTTTTAGAAACTTGGACGGCACAGTTAATCAATTAACTCTAGCTATTCCAGTAAAAACTGCAGCAAATCACGATAGCTCAACGCATAAACACTAAGCTATCCAATTAAATAGCCCATCCCATCAGTGGATGGGCTTATTTTTCCCTGTATCAGAACTTGCCAAGGTTTCGCCCATTCTTACCAAGGCAATCAGCCCAGACAAACAGGTGATACCCGCAACAATCCACACAGCCCAATATAATCCTATGATATCTGCCATCACGCCAGCCAACACAGCACCAACTGCATAACCTATATCTCGCCAAAACCTATAAACACCAACAGTAGATGAGCGCAATGCAGGATGAGCCACATCCCCGATTGCTGCTAAAAGTACAGGATAGACCATTGCGGTACCTATCCCAAGAAGCGAAGCACCAAAGGCAAATCCGAGAAAATCGGCACTTGATACTGTTATTGCAAGAGCAATGGCTTGAATCCACATCCCCCAGACTATAAAAAACTTTCGTCCGAGATGATCAGAGAGGTAGCCTGTAATCAACTGAAAAACGCCCCAAAGAGCAGGATATATTGCAACCAACACACCAATCTTTGGCAGCCCAATACCAGCACTAGCGTAAATTAAAGGGAATAATCCCCAAGCCATGCCATCATTGAGATTATTGACTAAACCAGCTTGGCTAATGCTAGATAAATTTCTATCTCCAATTGAAGTCCTTGAAAAAATATCTTTGAGCGATGTCTTCTGGGCAGTTTTTTGGTATTGAGCCAGGGTAGACTCATAAGCTGCATATTGTCGGGTCTCCCGTATTGTGAAAATAGAGAGAAGCAGGCCAATCACTGCATAGCCAGCACCTAAAATAAATGGAGCTGGCCGCAAGCCATAGATCGATGCAACATAACCGCTTATAAAAGCACTTCCAGAGACAGCAAAATAACCAGCAAACTCATTTAACCCCATCCCTAAGCCACGTTGCTTCACCCCAACGAGGTCAATCTTCATAATTACGGTTGTAGACCAGGTAAGCCCCTGACTGATGCCAAGCAAAACATTTGCGCCCAGTATCCAACCCCAACTGGGCGCGAACATCAGGAGAAAAGGTACGGGTAGTACGATAATCCAACCTGCCACCAAGACTACTTTCCTACCCAATAGATCGGCAGAAAATCCTGCGATGAGATTAGTACATGCCTTACTAATACCAAAGACAGCGATGAACGATAGGATTGCAGAATGTGCTGTTAATGAGAAGTCATGCTCTGCAATAATCGGCAAGATACTTCGCTCCTGCCCAACCATTGCCCCGACAAACGCGTTAACCAGCACTAGAAGGGAGAATTGACCAAAGTTTTCCCTTAGGCCGAGCTTTAGGGGAGCAGTTTGCATTAGTTAGTTAAACACTCGACTAAAGAACACAACTACCCCCATAAAAAAACTCTATGATTAAGAATATCTATTTAATCTGGTTTGTCAGGCGAGCACTTAGTCATCCACTCACATCCCTTTAGCATCCCTGACCAGTAGAATCTGGGCAGGAAAGTAGCCTTCAAGAACCAGGCTGATCTTCTTGCTACTGTTGCTTTCAGCGGGAATGTAGGAAGCAATTTGCCACCATAACCGAACTCAGCCAGGATGATTTTTCCTTTCTGTACAGTTAGTGGGCAAGAGCCATATCCATCATAGCTGGATTCCAAAGGCTGCTTCTTACGCAATGACAATAGATTCTTCGCAACAACAACTACCTGCTTGCGTATGGCTGCAGCAGTTTTAGCATTTGGCGTGGAAGCAATATCTCCCAAGGAAAATACGTTCGGGTATTTTGGAGACTGCAAGGTTTTGTTGTCTACGAGACACCAGCCGGCTTGGTCAGCTAATGGACTGTTTTTTACAAAATCATGAGGGACCTGTGGAGGCACGACATGAATCATGCTGAAGTTACGTTCGATTCGATTAACCTTGCCCTCAGCATCCTTCACATCAAACCATGCTCTCTTGTTAAACCCATCTACCTTCACCAGAGTTGAGTTGAAGTTTAATTTGGCATTGTATTTTTTAACGTACTCCATCAAAGGTGCTACGAACTCAGACACGCCAAACAATACAGCACCGGCGTTATGAAATTCAACCTTAATAGAATTAAGTCTCTTATGGCGAAGCCAATAATCACATGACAAGTACATAGCCTTCTGTGGTGCCCCAGCACATTTGATTGGCATAGGTGGCTGAGTAAAAATTGCAGTACCACTGCTAGTTTTCTCGATCATATGCTGAGTATATGGAGCAAGCTCAAACTGATAGTTAGAGGTGACCCCATTGCGCCCCAAGGTTTCTTGCAATCCCTCAATCTTCTCCCAAGCTAATCGCAAACCTGGACAAACAATTAATTGTGAATAATAAACGATTACATTATTAGAGAGTTTTACCCCATTTTGTTCAGGTAATAACTCCTCCACCTTCTCCTTAATCCAAGTCGCCTGAGATGGGATCACATCCCCCATTGGCCTTCTGGTCTTTTCAATGGGATATTCACCGCCACCAACCAATGTCCAAGCTGGCTGGTAGTAATGAAAATTACTCGGTTCGATAATGGCGACTCTTAAACTCGAATCTCTCTTTAATAAACTTGCGGTAACACTAATACCTGCTGAACCTCCCCCGACTACAACGACGTCAAACTTCTGGTTTGTGACTACATTCTGGCCTAAATTCGCCATGCCAATTTCTCCGTTTTTGGTTTGATATTGATACTTGGTCGTAAGCTGAAAGCAAGACTTTTGCCATCACCATCAAACATTTGATTTATATCAAGTAATTAACCTACATAAGGTCTAAGGAAGATTTAGCACGCTGATTGATTGCAAGATATGTCGCATTATTTAGAGAAAAAATAGAGTTTGCGCCATACATGACACAAGCAACTTAAAACAAAAAATAAATGATCAATTTTCTTGAAAAATGCCATGTACTCAATATTCAACTGCCTATAATAATTTTTCAATCAATGAAAATTTAATGTTTTTTTGGTATTTAGTATGGTTTCAAAAGAAAATATTCAAACTAGTTTGTATAGAAAACTGGCTCCGGAATGGCTCCAGTCTTACAAGAGAGCATATCTGCAAGGTGATATGTCAGCTGGCCTTATTGTCACAATAATGCTCATTCCACAGAGTCTGGCATATGCACTTCTTGCTGGACTACCTCCGCAAATTGGACTTTACGCAAGCATTTTGCCCTTACTAGCTTATGCCGTTTTTGGCACAAGTATGACATTAGCGGTCGGTCCAGTAGCAGTCGCTTCCCTAATGACAGCTACTGCACTTGCACCATTAGCTACCCCGGGTTCTGCAGAATACACATTTCTAGCAATGCAATTGGCAATGTTTACAGGGGTGATTTATTTACTCTGTGGCATTTTCAGACTTGGATTCCTATCGCACCTCCTAAGCCACCCGGTCATTAATGGATTCATTACCGGTTCTGCGATCTTAATTGCGGTAGGTCAGTTGAAAGGCATTCTGGGGGTGAGCATTCCAAATGGAAGCGTTGTAGACACTCTTACAAATATCTACACCTCCAGACAACACATTAATTATCCGACCTTATACATTGGCCTCGCATCTATTGCATTTCTTTTTTATGCAAGAACTGGACTTGCTCACTTACTCAGTAAGTTCGGCATCCCCAAAGAACAAGCAGGGTTGCTGACCAAACTGGCTCCCATGGTTGTAGTTATCGTCTCCACAATGCTGGTGGCTCAGCATGACTTTGCTAGCAAACTGGGAGTCAAAATTGTAGGTAGCATCCCTGAGGGAGTACCTAATTTAAGTTATACCTTCCCAACCTTTGCGCAAAGTAAATCTCTACTCATGCCAGCTCTTTTGATTTTCATTGTCGGATTTATTGAAAGCGTCTCTGTTGCTCAATCACTAGCGCTGAAGAAGCAACAGAAAATCAAGCCGAATAAGGAGCTTTACGGACTTGGCGCGGCCAATGTGGCAAGCGCATTCTCGGGCGGTTATGTAGTAGTTGGTGGATTTGCACGATCAGTAGTGAATTATGCTGCTGGTGCCAACACTCCTTTCGCAAGTGTCTTATCCGCTATTTTAATGACGTTAGTGCTATTTGGTTTTACAGGCTATTTTTACTTTCTTCCGCATGCAGTCTTATCTGCCACCATCATAGTGGCAGTCTTAGGGATGGTGGACTTCAATACAGTCAGCCATACATGGAAATACTCTAGAGCTGACGCTCTCTCATTACTTGGCACAACGCTGACAGTTATCATCATCGGGGTGGAGCCAGGCATCCTTGTCGGTGTATCAATTTCGATCCTGACTTATCTATGGAACGCCAGCAACCCTCATATCGCAATTGTTGGTCGCGTAGAGGGAACTGAGCATTTCCGTAATATTGAACGTTACCATGTCCAGACAGCACCCAATATAGTATTCATCCGCATTGATGAGAATCTTTTTTTTGGGAACATCCAAGCTGTTGAAGAGACGGTACACACCATCCTCCAACAGCGCCCAGAGGTTAAAAACGTTGTTCTATTGGGGGCAGCAATCAATAGCATTGACTCTACAGCACTTGAAGTCCTCTGCACGCTAAACACCCAAATTAAGGGAATGAGGAAGAAACTGCACCTTGCAGAAATTAAAGGACCTGTCATGGATCGCTTAAAAAACAGTGATCTGATTTCAAATTTAACTGGTAGCACCTACCTGCATGCATATGAGGCCTTTGAATGCTTAGCAGACAAGAGAACAATTATTTAAGGAGAAACCTTCATGAGTCCTAAAGTGACATCTTTTTTTGATGAAATTACGTACACCATTACACACGTCATTAGTGACCAAGCCACTAAAGCTTGTGCAATTGTTGATGCAGTTCTGGACTACGACGCGAAATCAGGTAGAACATCAACAAAGATGGCAGATCAAGTTATTGATTACATTCTTAATAATGATTTGCGTCTCGAATGGATTTTAGAAACTCATGCACATGCAGATCACGTGACTGCAGCCCCTTATCTTCAAAAGAAACTAGGGGGCAGAATCGGGATTGGTGAACATATATTGAAAGTCCAAACTGTATTTAATGTTATTTTTAATTACGACAAACTCGAAGCATCTGATGGCTCTGCCTTCGACCATTTGTTTGCAGATGGTGAAGAGTTCAACATTGGAAACCTAAATGTACAGGCAATCAATGTACCAGGCCATACTCCAGCCGATATGGCTTATATCGTAGAAGGTAAGATGGTATTTGTTGGAGACACGTTATTCATGCCGGATGTAGGAACTGCCCGCTGTGACTTCCCGGGAGGCGATGCTCATATCTTATTTAAATCAATTAAACGGATATTCTCATTACCCCCTGATACACAACTCTTCATGTGTCACGACTACCCACCTGATTCAAGACCACCTCAATATGTAACTACGGTAGCAGAGCAACGGAATAAAAACATTCATGTTAAGGACTCAATTACCGAGGAAGAGTTTGTAAAAATGCGGACAGATCGCGATAAAACTTTAGCCTTTCCGACATTAATCCTGCCTTCAATCCAACTGAACATTCGAGCAGGAAAAATGCCTGGGGCCGAGGAAAATGGCGTTAGTTACTTGAAAATACCGATTAACGGCATCTAGGAAAACCTCATGAGTAAAACAATACGCACTGCGATCATGATCCTACTTGTATCTTTCATCGCAAGCCTGGTCTATTTAAAAATGTCACAGAATCCGATAACTGATAAATCGGCAAAGACCATATACGACCTGACCTTTGTTGACAGCCAAGATAGGCAATTTCGTTTGAGTGAATTGAAGGGAAAGATTGCAGTAATAAACTTCTGGGCAACCTACTGTGGCCCCTGTCGTGATGAAATGCCCGACCTATCAAATATCAGTGACTCGTATAAAGATAACAACGTAGTGATTCTGGGAATCGCCTCCGATGAAATGAACAACGTTAAGGAGTTCCTTGAAACAACCAAGGTATCGTATAGAAACGTGGCAGCTGAATTTGAAGCGATTGATATTAGTAACTCATTAGGAAATGAATCAAACGTGCTTCCATTCACTGTCATTCTTGCCCCTGAAGGAAATGTTTTATTCCGTCACGCAGGTCGTATAATTCCTGAAAAGATTCGGGAGGTTGTAGATCTTGCGCTGTCAAAAAAGGAATAAATTTTAGTTACTCAATTGAATGACCACTAATTTTGGATCCTTTCCATAAACTTTGGCTTTTTCAAATACTTACTAACTCTGAAGTTCCAATTATTCACTTTTGCCTTTATTGATCATTGTGAATTGTGATGGCATACCCATCCGGATCCCTTAAGATAAATACTCTTCCGAACGGTCCATCCTCGATAGGCTTAATGATGGGTACATCCTCATCAACTAAACGATTGTAGAGCTCATCCGCATCAGAAACCCTGAACCAAAGTGCTATACCAGCACCCCGAACCTCGGCATGCTCAAATCCCGGCATCGGTGTACGGATTGCAAATATTGATCCCGCACCCGTTTCAAAAACAATCGCATGGGGATTAGGAGAAATTCCCTTCTTAAAACCAAGAGCTTTACTGTAGAAATCTTCTGATTTCTGCATATCTACAACCTGAATTGATACAAAGTCTAGATTTGTCGGTTGTTGCATACAAATTCCTTATAATTTAACCAAATGAATAAATTGAACTGACCAACAATATTAGCATGCTAATAACAATTAGCATAATTTACAATTAATCAAAGACAAAAGATGACCATTGATAATTTTCAAAGTGACAGATTGAATCAAGTAGGCTTTCTCATTAAACGAGTTCAGCAAGCATTTAGGGCGCAGATGGATGCAGCTTTAGCAACTCATGGTCTAACAACTTCTCAATACGCAGTTTTAGCTCACCTACGTAAATCACCAGGCCTATCAAATGCAGAATTGGCCAGACGTAGCTTTGTCACCGCACCAACAATGATTCGGATTGTTCAAGACTTAGAAAAGCTGGAATACATTGCAAGATCAAAAAATATCAACCATCTTAGAGTGGTTGATATGTCACTCACGGATGCAGGAAAGAAAGTGATAGACCTTTGCGACTCGAAAGTTAACGCAATTCAAGAGCAAATGCTCACTGGGATGAGTGAAGAAGATGTATCAAGCTTTACAAAGCTTCTAATCCAATGCGCTACACAGTTAGAAAATATATCGTAAAGCGTGTGAACTTCAACATGCCTCAGAATCTAGAAAGCCAAATCTTATTATGTAAACCTGATTATTTATTAATTTACCCTTGGAGCTAAATCAATAATTAGAAAATCGATATTAATATATAGGAATTAACGCAAAACCTGCTGATTGAAATTGTATAAGAGACAAGAAAGTATTGGTCACTGGCACAAAATTAGCCCATAACTCGCTTTTATCTACCTGATAAATACGAGCTGCGATTAAACAAGCTTCAAGTCGAACTCCTTTGAGATTGGATAGTCTTTTTGTGAGAGCTGAAATGTCCAAGAGCTCTGGAAATGCATCAGTAGAAGCCTTTTCCATTCTTGACGATATCACTCTTACGCTTTCCCCCCTAAATGCTAAAACCATCTCGGGACTCTTACCTTCAGCTTGCAATTGATAGTATGTTTCCTCAATAATTTCCAGATAAGTTTTTAATTTAGTGAGATTGGCCGTATTAATATCCCAGATAACACTAGATGTTCCTTTATCTAGTAAATAGGATGCTCCGGATATCTCTTCAGAAAGTGCAATATGCGATAAGAAACAGATAAACGCAGCCATGCAAATAGTAATAATCTTTCTCATTTCCCTCACCTAACTATTAAATTTTCATCCAGCCTTTGTGGCAAACTCTTGACTTTGACGGCACCTCAGACTTCTAAGGCTTGATGATCACCCATCCATCCCCGCCCCTAATCACAAGCTCACCATTTGCGGAGGGTACAAAACCAACAAAGTCAAAGAATTGAGACCTCTCTAACTTTCTCTCTTTCAATGTATTCAAGCATTGGACGATGACAACACCTTTAGTGATGAGTTCTCTTAAAGCCGCCTCATATTCACTTGTTTTCAACAGCAATTCTGTACCTCCTGAAAATGCAACAAGCTCCACTTCCACCTTACCTTTTAGTCTTGGGTCTTCAATCAAGTTTTTGATATTGCGAATCGCCTTCTTAATTACATCAGGATTGTTGGAATCTATCTGATAGATAGCTTTATAGCTCCCCTTCGTCGCCTCCGCACCAACGTACAATCTATTCCGCTCGAAAGGGTCCTCTAGTGCGATTGAAGTTTGAGCAAAAAGCAACGCAAAAACCATCGTAAGTAAACTTCTTTTCATGAGACTCCTTGAATAATCTACCGGGTGAAATTAAAAGGGCCGAACTTATGTTGAGATTGCGGAATGGCGTCTGCATAAGGTGGATATGGGCAATCCTTGGGCTTTTTTGAAAGATCGGGATAGTCATTCTCTTTGTTAGCTTTTACTGGCCTAGCATGACTATTAATATACGCTGCAACATCGTAAGCCTCTTCATCGGATAGTATTGGTGCACTCGCTTTTGTGCCCAAAGGCATATTAGCTTTTATGTACCTCGCAGCCGTTAATACACGCGCCATCCCAGCCCCATCGTTATATGAGCCATCACCCCACAAAGGTGGAAAAGACTTACCAGCAATCCTCATTTCGGCCGTGACAGAACCTCCCTGTCCATCCACTCCATGACATGAAACACAGTGTCTTTCAAACACTCGCTGACCGCTTAGCGGATTGGCAGCACGGTTTGGCAATTCCAATGTTAAAAACCCATGCCCCTTAACTCTACGATTACTGTAATACTCAGAGCTGAGATGTTGGATATATGACACGATTGCACGCATCTCATAACTATCGTGATCTATCGTTCGTCCATTCAAACTTCGCTCAATACAACCATTGATTCGCTCCTCCAAACTCACAACCCTATCCTCCCTAGCGATGTAAATAGGAAAAATATTAGAAAGCCCAATATAGGGTGCTGCAAATGGTTTAGTCCCGCCCTTGAGGTGACAACTGGTGCAAGAAAGCTTGTTCCCGATAATTGGCTGATTTGAATTTGGACCGATTAATTTGTAGGTATTAACAACTAAGCTCCTCCCATAAGCCGCCAGTTGTCCGCTTTCGCTATTTGAAAAGGGTGTTATTTGAAAGTCCTCTGGCATTGCATTTACCTCTTCCACAGGCTTAGTTTCCGCATAGGCGTGCATGCAGAAAATGATGAGTATTACCCAGCCGTTAAATACTCCTCGTAGCGCAGCATTAAGAGCGCACACGCAATGTAACCTTATCCATTGTTAATACAATTCGAAAATTTACATTCCCAGACCTTAACTTTACGAGTGCCTGATTAGCCAGATAAAGTGGCATCGTTTCAACCCTAGGTAATACCTCAAAGAGCGCGCTAAAATTCAACGCTTTCTCGCTATCACAGGCCGATCCCGTCATCGATCCCTTAATCTCTTTTTCACTAGCCACCAAATTACCAGTCGAAACAGATAGCGGAGACTTACCAGCCCCCAAAACAATCATCGTTCCTTGAGGGGCAATGGCATTAAGATAAGGCGAAACCTCATCAGCATTTGTGATTGTTGTCACTAAAGCCTGAACTCCACCTATGCTCTTAAGTGTTGCAATAGTGTCCTTATTGTTCGAGTCCAAATAAAAATGAGCCCCTAAATGCCTGACATCTTTTGAAATGGACTCTCCTCGCCCGATTGCCACAACCCTAAAGCCCATTTTGCGGGCATATTGAACAGCCATATGACCAAGTCCGCCTATACCCAATATCGCCACGGTGTCACCAGCCTCTGCTCCACTTTTCTTCAGTGCATTGAATGTTGCAAGTCCAGCACACAAAATGGGCGCAGCCTCCTCAGAAGTTAGCTCATCTGGTATCGCTACAAGACCGGTGTATCTAGCCAACATCAACTCTGCGTAGCCTCCATCACAAGTGGAGCCTACAAAATGCTGACTCTGGCAGAGTTGAAACTGGCCTCTCCGACATTGTGCACACTCATTACACTGCCCTCCCAAACGACCAACACCAACACGTTGACCTAAACGCCAATGCATTGGCACATCCGTTCCACGTGCAATGATTCGACCAATGACCTCATGTCCAGGAACTCTAGGCTGCTCTAACGTGACATCTGGATGATCAATATCATTGATATCAGCACCACAAATACCACAGGCCTCTACCTCTATCAGGACCTGGTCTACATGAGGCACTAGAAACTCCCTCTCAACCAACTCTAGCTCCCCTGGTTTTGCAATTTGCATCGCACGGTAAGTGGGACTCATGTCTTTTCCTCAACATTTGTAATATCAGAATGCTTTTGCAGCATTTCTTTTTGTAGCTTTTGTACCCCATTGGTGGCAGCATCAATAGCGCCTGCAATATAGCCAGGCAGTAGCATTGACCACTCACTGGAGATGCCGAATAATTTTCTACGCCAGACACCCGATGAGATAGTGGGTGATGGAGCTAGCGAATGCCCGTGATTACTGGTGATATCTGCACTAGTTGATGTGTATTTATCTGTCGCCCAGTCTTTTAAATAGTCATACTTTATGTTCTCTGCCTCTGGCCCGAACATGCGTACCAGCTGTGCACGGCACATTGCCTTAAGCTTACGCTCAGTCATTGTGCTTCTACTCAATGCAGGCAGTTGCAGAAATCCAAATAGGGCAGCAGCTTCATTAGGAATTGAAGCATCATGAATTTCGCCTAGTGGGCCATTATCACTGCGCGCCTCTCCAGATAATCCAGCGCTCCGCCAGAATGGCTTGTCATAAACAGCCAAATATTTGGCATTTGGTGCCATCCAAGTATTTACGTCCTGCCAACTCTCAAATATATGATCAGGTAAATTCGGACTGTATTTGATTGTGCAAGTGGCTATTCTTGGAGGAGTGGCAATCAAAACATGATTGACCGTAATGGATAATTGCTTGCCCCTCGGAGTTTTGATCTTTAGCTCGACCTGAGACTTATTGAGCGTGATTTCGTGCACCGCGTGTCCAGTCAAGATGCGCTGAGACTGGAGACTATTAGCAACTGCCAAAATCAATGAGTTCATTCCTCCTGCAAGCCTCATCATAGGAGGAGAAGATATATATCCATTAACTCTCATGGGTTTTGCAAAATTGGCTCGATCTATGATCATTTCACCAACCTCATTTTGAGGATAAGTTTTCAATCCGAATTGCTTAATCACTCTATCAAGCCTTGGTTGAATATCGGGCCAATACCAGGTACCTCCAAGATCAAAATGACTAAACTCCGTTGGAAGCTTATCTGCGTTACTTTCAGACAACGGAGAGCTCAACCTACCGCCAAGATAAGGCTTAGCCTCCAGCAGCACATAATCTGTCACTCCCATTTGCTCTAGAAGATGAGCTGCATATAGGCCACTCAGCCCACCACCAACAATACCAATTTGGGCAGACTTCATATAACCCCCTGTAGGTGGCCCGTCTTAATATAGATAGTTGTATTCGCTTGAGTAGCAGTTATGGCTGTGATATGTCCTACAGGCACTCGTATCCAACTACCTGCTGGATAGGCTAAGCCATCCATATCAACCTCACCTTTCATTACCAACAACTCCAAACCCATCATCTTTGTAGTATTAAGTATTGCCCCTATGCGCAACCTCTCTAACCAGACTGTCTCTGTTGAACTAACGAACAGTGGGCACTTTCCCTCTCTCCCCTCCAACGTCCACAGAGATTGATCATTTGTATTGAGACGCAGTGGTAAACTTTCACTAGGATGCATTTGGCGCAACTTTACAAAGATGGTAGCTCCATCAGGACTAAATGGTTTGTGCTTCGAACCGGGAGGATTTCTTAGATACCAACCTGCAGAATAGTGATTAGAGCCCTCACTAAAAGTCCCCTCTAAGACCAAAATCTCTTCACCACCTGGATGATAGTGATGAGGGAAATGGGCTCCTTTTGCATACTTAACAAGACTAGTTGCCCGAGCTTGCTCGCCTCCCATACGATCCAACATCATGCGTATAACACCGGGTTGATTTGAATTAACCCAGTCATACTGATCAGGAGTGATTACCACCTGTTGCAAAAAATTTGAATTAACCAACATATTTAAAACGAAAAACTACTCCATAAATTTTATGAATCAATCTACGACTTAATTCTTAAATTTCTAGCCAGCCAAATCAAATGAGATAATCTGTGCATTCATTAAAGAAAAACTATCCCACATGAAACTACCCTCCTATCTGAATGCTTTGCGTGCATTTGAAGCTAGCGCAAGAAATAAAAGCTTTTCTGCTGCAGCCAATGAATTAAACGTAACGCCCGCTGCAGTAGGTCAACTTGTGCGCGGCTTAGAGGATTGGCTAGGTGTTGCATTGTTTCATCGCAGCACAAGCGGAAAAGAGAGGCTAATCACAACGGCTCCAGCTAAGCGCGCCCTACCTATTATTCAGGAGGGATTTGAGAAGTTGAGTTTAGGTATCGAAACACTTAAAGAAGATGCATTGGCTGGCGCGTTAACTGTCACGGTCAGCCCAGCATTCGCCACTAAGTGGTTAATGCCTCGTATTGATAGATTCCAATCGAGGAATCCTGGCACCGATGTTCGACTGGATATAAGCTTAAAATTACTGGATTTTATTTCGCACAATATTGATATAGGCGTGCGCTATGGAAGTGGATCATGGCTTGGTTTGAATGCCGAATTATTGATGCATGAGGAATTATTTCCGGTGTGCTCTCCAGCATTGATATTACGAGACACTAAACCTATCTCCGACACCTCGTTTTTTGAATATCACACTCTCATTCACGACCTATCACTGGGAGACAATCTTGAATTCGTCACCTGGAATAAATGGTTTGCTAAAGCAGGCATTCCTATCCCCATCAAGAATCGAAGTATGCAAATCAACAATTCTGCAGCTGTATTGCAAGCAGCAATTGATGGACACGGAATTGCTTTAGCTCGTAGCGCCATGGTAGCGGACGATATAGCAAGCGGAAGACTCATTCGCCTTGTACCAGACATCTCCTACACATCTGAGCTATCTTATTTTGTCGTCTACCGCGCGGACCACATATCGATACCAAGAATCCGAGCCTTTAGAGATTGGTTGGTCCAAGAGGCCCGATGAATACCATTAAAGCCTATTGCGTGAAAATGCAAACGAGTTTGGTTTTTATATGTCCTACCCACCCAATAACCCAAACATGCTCCAATATGAACCATGGCACTAGTGCTTTCCCAAAGAACCAACACCACAGACATCATCAGAGTAACGCCTGCTTTGACAGTTGGATTATGAATATTTATACTAAATAAGCATCCATCACTTCCCCGAGGAAAGTGATGGTTTAAGCCTAGCATTCCTCCGAGTGTTAGGCTTTTTCTTTATCAGTCATTGCCTCCACTTGAATGAGTCCTATCACCTGGACCAAGCCAGCGATTGCCAACGGGGAGTCACCAGAAGCTCGAGCCATTCAAGCGTGCCCGGGCGATTCTCAAACGTCTAAATATTGTTTTTTAAGAATCCATTTATTGATCTATCGCAAGCTCAAAGAGGGACATATTTTATAGTCTAGACTTGCATCATCGTCACGGTCACATTAATAATGCACTGTGCAAATTGTATTTATTTTGTACAGCAGCCTCTATATAAGAAAGAGAGCGTTTCATGGGTATATATAAAAAGCTTTGGCTCATCCTCATTGCAGTACTCATCGTTACATTTACTATTCTGGGCTATATGGGCGCCGAGGTTTATCGTTCAGCACCACCGATTCCCAACAGCGTGATGAGCAATGACCATCAACTTGAATTTAAAGAAGCTGACATTCTGACGGGGCAATCACACTGGCAATCAATTGGTGGAATGCAAATGGGCTCAATATGGGGACATGGCGCTTACCAGGCGCCAGACTGGACTGCCGATTGGTTACATCGTGAATTGATCGCTTGGCTGAATTTAGCAGCTCAGGAAACCTATAGTTCAAGTTATGACATGCTGGATCCGGTTAAACAAGCAGGCCTGCGTGAGATGCTCAAGCAAGAATATCGCAGCAATCGACTGGATGACCAAGGCATCTTATCACTGACACCACGTCGCGCTAAAGCGGTGCAACAAACCGCCGCATATTACGGAGCATTGTTTTCTGATGCACCAGAGCTTAAGAAAACCCGTATCGCATATGCCATGAAAGACAATACATTGCCCGATGCGAAGGCCAGGCAAAAGATGGCATATTTCTTTTTCTGGACATCGTGGGCAGCAGCAACCGAGCGTGCCGAGGGAGCGGTAACATACACCAATAACTGGCCTCATGAGCCCTTGATCGCCAACAAACCGAGCAGCGAGAATATCCTTTGGTCCATGGGCAGTATTGTATTTTTGTTGGCTGGCATAGGGCTGCTAATTTTAGGCTGGACAGCATTACGCAAAGAAGATGATGTACCTCCCAAAGCAGGCAAGCTTGATCCTATTACCAGTTTCGCATTAACACCCTCGCAGCAAGCCCTAGGAAAATACCTGTTTATTGTGGTTGCCTTGCTGATATTCCAAGTGTTTATTGGTGGGTTTACTGCACATTACACGGTAGAAGGCCAAGAGTTTTATGGCGTTGACGTATCACAATGGTTTCCCTATTCACTCACCCGTACCTGGCACATCCAGAGTGCTTTATTCTGGATCGCCACCGGCTTTCTGGCCGCTGGATTATTTTTGGCACCGATCATTAATGGCGGCAAAGATCCTGCATATCAAAAACTAGGGGTGAATATTCTGTTTATCGCTTTACTGATTGTGGTCACAGGTTCTTTCCTTGGCCAATATTCAGCGATCGCTCACCTAATACCAACTGCATTTAATTTCTGGTTTGGGCATCAGGGCTATGAATATATAGACCTTGGCCGTTTCTGGCAGATTGCATTATTTGTTGGCCTGTTATTGTGGCTAGGTTTAATGCTTCGCTGCATGATCCCCGCGCTTAAGGCAAAAGATAGCGATAAAAATCTACTGGCATTATTGACCGCTTCGGTGATTGCGATTGGTTTATTTTATGGCAGTGGCCTGTTCTATGGTGAACATAGCAATCTCTCGGTGATGGAATACTGGCGTTGGTGGGTTGTGCACCTGTGGGTGGAAGGTATTTTCGAGGTATTTGCCACTGCAGCGTTGGCCTACATTTTTATGTCACTTGGCCTGGTATCTAGGTCTGTTGCAACAACCACTAGCTTGGCATCAGCATCGTTGTTTATGGTTGGTGGCATTCCGGGTACGTTCCATCACCTTTATTTCTCTGGAACGACTACGCCAGTTATGGCAATCGGCGCCAGTTTCAGTGCGCTAGAAGTTGTTCCTTTACTTGTGCTCGGTCATGAAGCGTGGCATCACTGGCACTTGCATAAACGAGCAATATGGCTTGAGAACTTACGTTGGCCTTTATGTTGCTTTGCAGCGGTCGCTTTCTGGAATATGCTGGGCGCAGGCGTATTTGGTTTTCTAATCAATCCACCTATTTCTCTATATTACATTCAAGGGCTCAACACGACAGCGGTACACGCTCATGCTGCACTGTTTGGTGTATATGGCTTCCTTGCTATCGGCTTCTGCCTGCTAGTGTTACGATATATCCGCCCGCACGTAATCTTTAACGAAAAGCTAATGAGAACAGGCTTTTGGGCGCTCAATATCGGATTATTGTTAATGATATTTACCAGCCTCTTGCCGATTGGTTTTATGCAATTCCAAGCCAGCTTTAACGAAGGCCTCTGGTACGCACGTAGTGAGGAGTTCATGCAACAACCATTATTGCAAACCCTAAGATGGGTAAGAACCTTTGGTGATGTTGTCTTCATTATTGGGGCCTTATCCATTGCAAGCCAAGTTACACTGAGTCTTTTGGATAGGAAGCCGTACCATCATATAAGTACTGTTTAATTACAATTGAGCAGAAGGGTTTCCATATGAGCATTCAACACTACGCGCCAGGTGAAGTGATCAACATTAGTCCTGATGGCGCCAAATTTGAGTCTGCCAAATCGGAAACCTTAATACGCGAAAGCCATATTGAGGTTTTCAGGTTTATTTTAAACGCAGGCAAAACCACACCAGAGCATACAGCAGCCGGTGCTGTCACTATTCAGTGTATTGAAGGTGAGGTTGAATTGAATCTGGCAGGACAAATCAGAGTCTTGAAAGCAAATAATCTAATTTATTTGAGTGCGGGAGCCGCCCATACAGTTAAAGCTCTTTCGGACAGTACGCTACTGATTACCATCTTACTTCAACGCGAATAATACAAAGCAGGCTATGATGTAGGAAGCATCGTAAAGAGCAAAACTGAAACAGGGACTCAAATTGTCATGATCACAAACGTGGGGCTAAGGGGTCGCGCTCTTTTTGCGCAGTCTCGCGTGAGCGCAGAGTTAGGCTGCAACACGAGAAAGACCCGCATTAATGGCAGCCGCGATCCCAAGTAGCACAAATGGAAATAGTAAGGAAGACAAGCCTAATAGCCTGGTACTCCCTCGAAGCCTGATGTATTGAATTAGCTGCCACCCCAATATACCTAACCACCACCACACAAGCAGAGACTCCAGACTCAGAGCAGGACGTTCAATCATTCCCCCAATTGAAAGGAAAACGACTAAAAGAAAAGCGAGTTGGAACTCTCTGCGTAAACGAAGACTTGGTGGTTCATTTTGCTCTACGGAAACGACTACTTGGGCCAGTGAAGATACTGTGGCAAGCAGTAGAGCATCAGCCATCGCTGGGCCAATGTGAGGGTTTTGTACATGGATACATTGTGCGAGCGGCTCGGAAAGAAATGATCGATAGAACACTACTGCATCTAACAGAAAGCCCTTCCACTTGAACACAGTCTCGCTCAATGATGCAATTGCTCCAGATGCCGTAAACGCGGAGATGATCAGCCAAAAACGAAGTATCCAAGGATACTTTGGCCAAGCCTCTAGCACCTCATCAAAATCAGATTTGAGTCCCATATTTCCCTTTGCTGCTTAACGTAAAAGTGAGAGGCTGCCGGGGTACGAAGCACGAAGGAAACCAACAAGCTCAGCTTGTTGCCTGTCCCTCTCGACTGCAGCTTTAACGGTCTGGCGGCCAATCATCTGTTGTTCAGCTCTTCCAGAAACTCGGGATCAATCCACGCGGACACAACTTTGCCTGAATGAATGGGCACAACCGCGGGCAATACAAGACACGATTGGAACTCATTCTCTGAGCTAGCCAATGACATCAGATGCAAATTCATTAGTTGCAACTTTGATAGACACATCTAAAGTGTCTCCAACTTTGATGTTAGCAATTCTGCAGAAAGGTAAAGTCAACTCAACAAACCAGTCAGATTGATCAGAGCTACCAATCTTTTTAAGAGTTTTCCGCCCTGTTTCATAACCATCAATTATGACCTCCACAATATTGGAACCAGTTTGATTCCAAGCCTCTACGATATAGAACGGAATAACAACAAAGACAGGCAACCGTGGATCGGTTAATTGCAATACAGCCTGAATGGTAATAGGAAAGTGAATTGTCATAAATTAAATTATGATTAAAAATATTTAAATTAGCCAGAGATTAATTAGAATATAAAAATTAGTTCCACTGCTAATCACTGAATCCTTACCACGACGGTATTTAGCGTATCGATTGGCAGTTTTTAAAGTAATGGAGGGATACATAACGCATGAAGACTGGTAATACAACGAAAACTTGTGATTGAGACTTAAGATGATTAAAGCCGGTAAAACAAGACCATCCTAAAACAGCTTGTATCCCCTTGATTCATATAGCCGACCACTTGAGGTTGCCATCATTAAATGAGGGTAGCAACCTACCGTCATTTGAATAAGAAAAACTAGAGTTATCATGATCTACACTATCAACACGTTAAACCAATTATTTAAATCAATCACAGAACAAGCCATTAATCTGACCAAAGATCATCATGGCCATCTTATCCAGGTGGAGGGTGAAATAGGTGATGTCACCGTCAAGAACTATGCAACCCTGTTCGGCGTTAAGTTATCGCAAGGTACTGATTACGTCAGTCTGGATATCCCAAAGACACTCATAGAAGGCAATAGTATTTATACGAAACAGTATGTGAAGGTCACCGGAACCATCAAACCCGATATTTCTAGTTACACACACAATAAGCTTCAATTCAAAATAGATGTGACTGCGATTCAGGCAACTGAATCCCCTGTACAGAGTGAAAAGCACAGGGAGAATCAAGAGAGAGTTCAGAAACTACTAAACCTCAATCCTGGCAGCAGATCATTTCCACTTAAAGAACGTCTGTCGATTACTTATATCACTGGCATTCATTCAAAAGTTGAAGATGATTTCAATAACGCGCTATTACCTATAAATGATTTTATTCAAGTTAAGCCAGTGTATGTGAGCATGCTGGATAAGGACGCAATTACAAAAACGATTACAGAGGCCAAGGGAGACATTCTCGCAATCATTCGTGGCGGTGGCAGCGCTTCGGAATTTCAAGTCTTCAATGAACCAGAAGTAATGACTGCCCTTGCTGAATTTAAGGGGTACAGGACTGTGGGCCTGGGGCACGCATCAGACGCGACATATTGCGATCTTATTGCTGATTTTTCTGGCGATACCCCCACGCAGCTTGCGGTAGATATCCGGGAAAAATATGAACAATACCTTAAATTGCTGAAAGACCGCATGCAGCAAAATCAACAAATTCAAAATCTTAATCAGCAAGTTTATGGATTTAAAGCTGAGATCGAGCGAATGAAAAAAGAAACCCCAATCCTTGCTCCAACAAGAGAAATTCCAATTCAGAAAAATACAAACAGCAAAGCAGGTATGGTGATAAACGCTGTCTTGGTGATTGTGGTGATTTATCTGGCGTACACGTATATTTTTAATCACCATGCGATAAATCAATTAATTCAGTGAATCAACTAATCTATTTACACAAACCTAGTGATTTATCTACAGAAACTGTGAAAGCAAAAAAGCGCCTGCAATGATAGTTCTGAGCTTATCGTCTCAAAAGTAAACGTTATGCGACTCTCGCTTACCCCCACCAGGGCAAATCCCCACACGCTAAACCAACATAATGGCCAACGATTACCACCAGATCGTTTATCGGCCAGCTCCGGTTTGCATACCTTCGGCTCAAGACGTGCGACTATGGGCAGAGTTTCGGGCGCAAGTGGTAAGTATCATGCACATGGGCGATTCCAATCTAAAAAAATAGATTTGAACCTCGCCCCTGGTATCTTACTGCTCAATATCTATTAAATCGGCGTTTCTTGACTATTAAAGCCATGAATCCACCAATTAACATCATCGCCCAAGTATCTATTTCTGGTACAGGAGATGGGACATTTCGAACCAACCAACTTCCCATTGGGCCCCCACCAAGCTTAATAGCCCCGTTCGAAGACATTGCCGTATAGATTGAAGAGTTGATATAGCTCGTAATTTGGTAATTGATAACTAAATATGAGTAGCGGAAATATTCATCTGGTTGATCTAATCCATACATACCAAGTGTCCACTCCTGCTGTATAACCCCTGCATTATCAGTGGTCATAAGTACACCGAACTTATGGATGACATCGATAATGGAACTTGTAGCTTCGATCGAATAAATTGTGCTGCTATCAGCATAATATGGAGCAGTTGTATAGTTCTTGCCAATCTCCAAACCTAAGGAATTAAACAATTTTGTTAAATCAGACAAGGTGGCATATCTAAACCCCAAATCTAACAAACCTCCCCAGTTGCTTTGAATTTCATAAACTGTTCGCCCATTTGTATAGGTTAAATCTAACCACTCAAGGTTATTAACGGTGTCGTATGAAATAAGCCCGTCATCTGAGTTAGGTATTAAATCGCGCTCTTGAATTGCGGCAGAGACATGCGTACAAAAGACTGAGATGGCTAGACTGACAATTAACTTGAACATTGGTGATAGGCCATATAACGAAAGCCTGCAAGTATACGTAGGCTCTATCCCGTTAAAGTAGTAGCTAGTGCTGAGTTCATTAAAACTTAACTACGGTAATCGCAATTCTTGTAGGCTAGCTACACAAAAAAAGACCCAAAGCGTTAACCTTGAGTCTCTCATGAAGCATTGCCAGCTAACAATCGAATCTGATTACAATACCAAGTCACTTCCGCATGTTCAAGTCGCAACTCCAACGCTAAGCCAACACAAGAGCTATTCTAGAATTACGCACAACTCCTCCGAATTAACAACGGCCTCGTAAGCTTTTCGAAGAGTAATTGATACCCGCTCTGCATAATCAGCATTATAAATACGAGCAGGGTGTTGGAGTGACTTTAAAAATACAGTTCCGCTTAGCTCGCCATGACCCACTATTAAATGGGCCTTTACCTCTCGATGGAAGCTATTAGAGCTTGCTGTCCGAACCCGTACATTTTGTTTTTTTAAATCAACCAAACAATAATCTTTCTCAATCACCTGAACCAAAGCCTGATATGCTCTTGCATCAAGGGCGACGATTATTTTAGGGTTAACTTCCTTCAATACGCTTAAAACTATCTCTTTCCCTTCATTAATCCTTACCGAAGGTACCTTTGATGAGTCTGGATTTTGAATCCAATCAAAATTAATAAATGCAAATAGCTTATTTGCACCCTCAGCTAACGGAATTTGCAGCATTGTCTCGACAATTGGCTTCAATGAAGTTCTAAAACCATTACTCCATTCTTCAAACGGCTCCTTAAATTCAAAATTCCAATAAGCACCATCACCGTCAGAGGCCCGTTCAGAATATGCCGTATCAGTGTTACCACCACCTGGACTTGGTCCTACGAACACGAGTGGCGCGTTGGATGCTCCATAGCAACCTTCAGGAAAAATAGTATTAGGTTTTCCTTTTGCCTTTTGATGCTGTAATCGATCACGGAATACCTGAAGACTCACGTAGACTCCCTTATGACATAACGTTTGAGTAAGGGCCCCATTAGGTGTCCCCGTTGAGGCGTGTGGACTACCCCACACCTCAATACAAATCCAAAATTGCTCACCAAGTCAACAAACGGACAACGACTTCTATCGGGATTACCGTCGCCATCCAGAAAACCCTGTAGAGCATCGAAAGGCGACGAGTCTTCGAGTACGTCGGGTGATTTTGAGTACTTAATTAAATCTTAACTCGGGCATTATGTCTTGATAGCTTAACTGTAAATTCTTGACAAAACTCACGTCATCTTGACTCTGTTCGATTCTTGCCAAGACCATCGCTGTCATCAAATTAAGAGCGTTTGAATTTCTGACAATTTGAATTACCAACTTCTCCGGGTAGCTATTCACATGACGTGAGAGAGCTAAATAACCATTATGGATATGATTATTCATACCCCTCCACGCAACCTCTTTGAACTCTTCAAGAGTTTCCCCTGGACCTTTAACACCAGACCTTTTTATTTTCTCTAACATTTCGGTGATTGTTGGAAAGTCTTTAGGTGGATTATCAACAGGAATGCTTCCTGCGTAGCTTTGAATGAAGCTATCCGGTGCCGAAAAATGAAGCCACATCAACCTTACGACTGACTCAAACTGCATCCGCAGTATTGCTGTAGCAGTGCCATCCAGTTCCAAATCATACAATACGCGTAATGATTTGGCATGCTGAAAGGAAAGGTCACTACAGATTTGTGTGATTTGATCTTTATTATTTGTAGACTTATATGGTGTGAATTTAGAAATAATCTCACTATCAAGTTGCTCAGATCGTTCTAAAATAAGGTGCACATGGCTATCTGATATTATCAGCTTCTTCTGAATTTTTCCTAACAATGCACTAAATCAAAGCCATCAGCAAGTCAATGCGAAATCCAAAAGTCGTTTAAAGCATATGTGCTAACTTCTTAGCGTAGGATCGACCGACACGCAATTCAGTACCATCACTCAGAACGACTATTAATGTTGAAAAAGGTGCTTTCTTTAGCCGTGCAATAGCATCTCTTCTGATCATCCAGCTCCTGTGAATTCGGAGAAACTCATCAGGATCTAGTCGTTGCTCGAGCGAAGTCAGTGTCTCGTGGTGAAGATAGCTGCTACCAGACACATGAATGCGCACATAGTCGCGCTCAGCTTGAAGTCGAATAATATCATCCTGAGAGAGACGAACGTACTCTCCCAATGACTTCACCCATAACTCATGCTTATGACGCGTATGCGGCTTGAGGGCGGCTTTTAGCGAGGCAATTACTTCCTGTAGCTCAGCAATCTTATCCGTCTGGAAGCGGCAACCAACGGCAGACCTGGCCTTTTGCATGGCAGCAAAAAAACGGCCTGCATCAATAGGCTTGGTTAAATAATCAATCGCACTGGCTTCAAATGCACGCAAGGCATACTGGTCAAATGCAGTAACAAACAAGGTAACCGGTGGGGAAGCTTTCAGCTCAGCCAGCATGTCGAAACCACTTCCGCCAGGCATTTGTATATCCAGCAGAAGAATATCAGGAGTCTCTTGCTCTATTTTAAACTTAGCCTCGGCGGCATGTTTTGCCTCATCGATGCGATCCACCCACTCAAGCTTACGAAGCAATCTGATAAGGCGTCGTCTAGCCAAAGGCTCATCATCTACAACCAGTACATGCAACCCCGTCATTGTATTCTCCAAGGCAGATATATTTCTGCTTGATAATGTCCAAGCGTCGTCTCACCGGAGGAAAACTGGCTATTGCCGTCAAAGCGTAAACGCAGTCGCTCTGCCACATTTTTCAGGCCTACCCCCATACCCAAAGGAGCCTTGTAAGAGTCTTGCAACTGAGGCATATCGTTTTCTATCAAGAGGTGCAAACGGTCAGACTCGCGTCGCGCGGAAAGGGAGATGTTGACATGCCCTGTGGAAGCGCCAACCCCATGTTTAATCGCATTTTCAATGAGCGGCTGCAGAATCAGGCTTGGCATCAATGCCTGCTTCGCCTCCTCAGAAATATGAATTTCAAAGGTCATTCGATCCTGAAAGCGTTCACGCTCGATTTCCAGATACTCTTGCTGCAAGGCTATTTCATCCGCCAAGGTCACATCACTCATAGGGTCCATGGAAAGCGTTGTTCGCATGAATGTTGAGAGCGAGAGAACCATACGCTCGGCACGCGTGGCGGCGCCCTCCTCGATAAGCCCGGCTATTGAATTCAAGGTATTGAAAAGAAAATGAGGATTGATTTGATAGCGAAGCGCCTGCATCTGCGCGTTTAAGGATTCTTCGCGCATAGCAGCAAGCTGACGCTCTCTCTCCACGATTTCAAAATTATCGATGACGGCCACAAAAAGACAGTTCCAGCCAAACAATATAGATGCGCCTTCGATCAGGGTATAACCGGAATACATTGGATCAAAAGTAACCGCTTTGGGATACTGACAAATTGTGTAGTTAATAAAGTCAATTCCAGTATAAACGGGTGCTGCCAGCATGGTCATAGCAAAGCAAAGCAAAGCTTTTTGCGGAAACGAGAGTTTTCGCAGGTGTATCAGTAACCTGGCCATGCCATAAGTCATCACCCCGCTAACTCCGAATAACACAAGCTTTAGTGGAGCCGAATCAATCGGGTCAATTTTGATGAAATAGCCAAGTACGCTATCAGCAAAAAACATGCATATCCAATAGAGTATGTTGAGACGAAATGCGGCCTGTATGACGCCACATGTATCGTCTGATTGGCTTGCTACGCCATCTTTAACTGCTGTATCCATGTCAGTATTATCACTTACCCCCAGCGTTAACCTCATGTCGTTGATCGGCATTTTTGAGCCATTCGTCGATTATCTTGTCATTGGTACCGGCCCTACGCACGACTATCGAACATACAAAAAAATTCGCGACCCTCCTGAATATAATCCATCTTCAACAGTTAACACAATCAGCACAAGGGGTGGTTATGAAAAGTACTTTACTACGTTTGACGGTCATTTTTGCCGTGGCTTCACTATTGACCGGATGCATTGCTGCTTTGGCACCAGCAGCCGTGGTTGGCGGACAAAAGTCAGGCGCATTTTCTGAAAACGAAGACGACTTGTATAAACTGATTGCAAGACAATATGGTGTTGACCGTGCGAGTTTCAAGATCAGCGATATTGACCAGCAAAAGCACTGGAACACCACCGAGACATACTTTAATGTCAGCTTTCAAGGCGGAAAAAAACTGCGGTGCAATGTCTCAAGCGCTCTAGGCTCTAATGGTGACATGGCGTTATGCGACGATCTAAACGCATCAGGCGCAAAAAAGTGTGACGCCTTGTCCAAAGCCGCACATCAGTGCAAATAATAAGGAAAACGTCATGCGCACCTTAGCTTGTGTATTGTTGCTGATGCTTTACTCTGAATCCCGTGCTGACCTTGCCTCTGATTTGCGTCAGTTAAGAAGCACCATATCCGAAACAGCCAAAACCAGTAAAGAATTGGGTAGCTTTGCCGGGAGCACCGAGGACTCTAGGAACAGTGATACCAACGAGAGCGCAGGCACCACTAGGCAAGGAATCAAAGAGGGCGACATTCTGGTAGCAAAAATTTCCAATATCAAGCTACTCAAAGAGCCTTCAAAGAAATCCGTGTCCATCGGGACCTTGAGTAAACAAGATGAAATGATCTACACCGGCAATCAGGTAGATGGATTTTATTCTGTAACGACTAGTAACAAAGATGATGCCTGGGTAGAAAAAATACTGGTAAAGAAACGCTAGCCATATAGAGAAATTCTCAAATTACTATTTTTACATCCATAGATAATCGGAGACTGTGTGTGAAGATATCCAGTACAACTCTGCCCCCCATTGAATCTCGTCATGGGGGGGCTCGTCAACCAGTTGGTCAGGACTCACCGAAAGTTCCAGCAGCTACTACCAGTCTGCCCGTACCTGCAAGAACGCTGAATATGCATAGTGTCTCTTTGCAAGAAATCAACACGCTGATTCAAGCTGGAGTAGATGGATTGCTGGACATTCTACCTGCCATACCTAGTGCCCTTGTTGACGCTAAGGAGCCATCATCTGACGTCAATGCTAAGGTCGATTTTATCGGACAGATTGAAGCGCATATTGCCTTCAAACAAAGCAGAGGCGAGAACGTGGATTTGTTAAATCAGGTCCTTAGCAATATCAAACATTTGGATGGGATGGTCATGCCCGCCAGAATCGATACACAGGCTTAAGCATATGCCTTGGCTCCATATCTGTCAGCTGCGCTTGCATCCAACATTCAGGCACTTTGCCCAGTCGGTATTGCCCTTATGGCTTGCCAGATGCTGGTGCCTAATCACTCTGGCTTGCCATACCGCTAGCGCGCACGCGTTTGGAGTTTTGCTGCACTATCAAGGTGAGCCAGGGGATAGAGAGGCTTATTTTGCAGACGTGCGCACCATTTCAAATCGCACCTCGGCTGAACAAATGAAGGAAAAGACAGAGATAAGGGAAATAGTGATTACCGCGGTATATGAACACCCCAGCAAACCGGAGTTTGCACATATGAAATTGCAGTTTGCGTGTCCCGTAGCTTTTTCTATGGATATGCAATCCTACAAACTCACAGAGAATCCCAGAAAAATCAAAGCAGGTGATCTAGTGACATTCAAGCTGGGTGAGGGGAGTTATACCCTGCGCCGCGCAGATTTAAACTCAGAGCCAGTTCCTGTCAGTAGCTGGAAAACATCTACCTCGAGCATACTCTCAAAAGCAGGAACTATTGCCTGCAATCATATTGAATTCGACCAGGCCTTACATGCCGCCATCCATGACACCGAATTTAATATGGAGGCTTTTTACACACGCATCAGCAAACTCGGATTGTCATCAGAAATGCCTTTACTCGGTCAATCCCTCTCTACTGAATTTCTAGATTTTGCCTGGAGCCAATTATGGCATGACGCAGTTACTGCAGGCAGGCGCCCAGATCCAAGTGGCAAATGGGCAAAGAAAGTGACTCCAGCCGAGAAACTGGCTGCCCTCAAAAAGCTAGACGAAACACAAAAGAGAATACAACCAGAGATTGAAGCCGCCAAGCAAAGTCTAAGTAACGAGATACAGAAGAGCCAAGCGGAGAGATCCGCCAGAGCCACGCTTGCCACCCGTCCAGATGGTAAGAAAATGACCCCTATAGAATCCAATCTACTGACTTTATGGCGAGGAAGGTCCGAAACCGAGGTAATTCAAGTCATGGGCAATCCTGAATTCAACCAGGTTGGGGAAAGTCGATTCTTGCGATACACCAAATATTGGGAGAAATCCGGCCTCACAGCATACAACGTACGAGGTGAGGTGATTGGTGGCGAGGTGGGCGGGTATGCTGAGTGCTTTGTGGAATTTCAAACCCGACAGAATATGCAAGGGGGGTGGAGCGTCGCCGACATCTTGGTCAGATCCGATTATGAAGATGCTGGTTTAGGAAGAACTAAAGACTTATGTCAGGACCTGGCCAGCACAGCCAGCCGCACACTCCATCTAAACACAGGGAAACCCTCATGATTAAAAATCTACTGACAGGCGCTGGATTAGTCAGCACCTTGTTGACCATGCCCGTACACGCGGGATCAAATGTGCAAAAAGACACATTCGATGTACTTGGCTCAGTCATGGATCAAACAAAAAAAGAGATCAATGCTAAAGCGATCCTCAAAGGCAACAAAGAAGATGCAGAGCAATTTAGGGAAAAGCTCGTCGCGGGATGGTGGGAGTTCATGCAAGCAAATTCAACGGCAAAACCAGGCGAGTACTGTACCGCAACCTTTATGCGTGCCAAACGTGAAGTGCGCGATCACGGTGTAGATGGATTCAAGGAAGGCGTCGCCATCACCTTGTTTGGGCCGGGCGGAGATTATCGTGGTGCCCTGCTTGCTTTTACCCCGTTATCAGAAGATCACGTCTTTCCTAGGTTAAATGCCGGGCAAAAAGTACTCATTACGCTCAAGCAGGGTAACGAAATGCCCACCACACTCAACGCCTTCTATATGACTGTAGGTAAAACAGCATTACCTATGATTGCCTTTGCAGTACCCAGTATGAATGATTTGATGACAGTCATGGAGGACAAATGGAGCTTTGAACTGATTTATCAGAATAAATCTATTGCAGATATTGCTTGGCATTCTGGAACCAAAGCTCGCGAAGAACTAAAAAAATGTCTTTCAGGCAAACCCTTTGACGATAAAAGCCGTTTGAAAGACGCTATATGATCATAGTCAAAATGTATATGGTGGAAGCTAGTCATGAGAAGAGTGCCTGGCTTCCAGAAGTAAAAAATTCACGCAAACAGTTTACGCGCACAGCAATATTTATTAACCACTAAATCAGGAGTTCTCCATGATAAACCTCAAGCAGTTTGCTTTCACAAGTACTCTATCTCTGGCAATGGCCACCCCGGCATTTGCGACTGTACTCACGTTTGAAGATGTAGACGTCCAACAAACAGACTCCCCTTTGTATGGCACCGCTCAGTTGAGCGACGGGTATGGCGGTATTTCAGGCTGGCAGTCAGCAGGTGCCGTCTATGGATATGCCGATGGCCTGAATGAAGGGATAGGCGCCAACCTATTTTATGGGAATGGTGGCGAGTTAACCTTCGACAATGCTCCTGTCGTTTTTCAAGGCACATATTATAAATCCTACGGTGCAAGTGACCCGATTGTTAGTATCGAACTTTTCTACAAAGGTATTTCAGTACACTCCATTCAAGACCCCCAATCGGGCAGCGGGCTCGTATGGCTAAACTCTGACTATCATGGCCTAGTGGACAGGATTGTACTTAGAGGAGGCGCTGAGGGTATGGCTATAGACAACTTCACCTATGAAATAAGTGCCGTCCCAGAGCCATCGACATATGGGTTAATTGTGATGGGCCTAATGACTCTTGCGCTGAGAGGTCGGAAATGTAGGAATTAAACAAAGTACTTAATAATACTAAAGACTAGGTGCGTAGCTTTATAAAGGGACTGAATGAAGCAGCATCTATAAGGTGCTATCAAGACTATGAGCTACAGCCATGTAAGTTTTTATATCTAAGAAAATAGCCAACACGCCCCCCTATGCTTTGGAACCAAAGTGCATAGTGAACTCACAAGGTATTTAGCTAGTAGGCCGTTTTATAACAGAGCACATTTAAGAGCTTATCTTCATCATTTAGTGTGGTTGAGTTAACACAATTTTCACAACGAGATACAAAAATGAATGTACGGTCATTTTCAACCCTCCTAGGGACTTTATTAGCGACTTTAGTATCAGGATGCGCATCCTTACCAAATACTACGACTGAAAAAATACGAGATCGAAACGTCGAGTTCGCCTTGACTAGGCATGACACGATACCTATCGTTTTTGAGAATGGCTTGGGCGCTAGGATGGAATATTGGAATAAGGTAATCCCAAAGATATCAAGTGATACCACGACATTCTTATATAACCGACCAGGCTACGGTAGGAGCGATGAGGTTTCAACACCTCGGGATGGTACTCATGTGGTTGATGAGTTGCGGTCATTACTCCAAAGCAAAGGTTTAAATCCCCCTTATTTGCTGGTTGGGCACTCACTTGGCGGGCTTTATATGCAGCTTTTCGCTCGGCGATACCCCAATCAAGTCAGTGCACTAATACTTGTCGACTCCACCCATCCGGAACAATTCAAAGGTAAAGGAGCGCCAGATAATTGGCCTTCATGGTTCAAGGTGGCATTTAGCCTATGGACATCGAAAGTGGAGAAAGACGAAATGGAATATATCAATCAAACAGGAGAGGCTGTTTTAAGCCTGCCATCCTTCACCGAAAAGCCAGTCATCATATTGAGTGCATCACAACCAATGAAAAATAAGTCTGAATTGGCAGATTATGCGAACGATAAGCGTAAGGATCTTATGAGGCTTTATCCTGGAAGCAAGCAAGTTTGGGTTGATAGCGGTCATGCGATTCCTTTAGAAGAACCTGAATCTGTTGCCTCAGCCATTCGTGAAGTCTTAATGTCTATAGAGCCCAATAAATGAAATTGTATTGGTTACGAAAATCTTATATATATTTGATTTCATCCGCGGCTACTATGCGGTTACTAGAAATAAAAGGGTTGCGAATTTACGTAACCCTTTTATTTTATTGGTTGCCCATCTGTGAGTAGAACACAGCACCAACGAATTATGAGTCCACTGCTCCAACTCTTCCATTCGATATCATTACTTCCGAATAAAAATGATACTCGACCGGGCCACCATCCAACATCTCAACCTTTGCATTCACGATCAAATGCATATCCCCTCCCTGATATAGTCGATCTGCTAGTCGATTAAAGACCTCTTGGTTGAAATTGTTAGCTCCAAATATCAACGACATCTTAGAGCTCCTAGAAATAATAGAGTAAGGGTCTTCAATCTCGCAAATCACCGCCTCATATTTCGACAACGAATGAATCTTAAATCTAACTAGCCGAGGCTCTGGCTCAAGCTTAAATGGGTCACACTCCGGAAATAGAAGCTCCTGAACCTCTCCATTCTGCTTGATCTTCTGACGCTTTCCTGACTGCTTGAGTACAAGAGAAACCAATTGCTTATCTTCAAATATTGAGGGAGTAGCATTAAAACGCTGCGCATCTATCTCTAACGCGATAGAGTTTAGAACAATTGGCAAAGAAGATATTCGATCCTGAATGCGTTGCGCAAACCCAGTGATTGTTTCTTGCTCGGAGAGTAACTTTAAAGACCGCTGAATTGAGTTTGTTGCAACGGCTACTAGCCACAGATAGTCTTGATCATTTGAATACTTATATAAAATTGAGTAATCAACTGATCCCCCACCCTCTCCCAGCAAAACCTTGATCTCATGTGTGCTATCGGTGACTCTCTTTTTAAGGTCAGCATCTGAGTAATTTGCTCCTGATGGGAAAAGGGCATATCTAAAAATCTCAAGCTCATTCATCAGGAGACTCCATTCTGAGCATGACTGCTAAACTAAGCATAATGGCTCGAAACCCAGTCATGCAATTAGCCGCTCCATAGGGCTCTTGCCCAACGTTAACTACTTTGTCGCAAATTGTTAAATACATAGGTGGCCTATCTCGTCGCTCCGCCACTCCGAATATTGCTGGGGGGATGGAGTAGTTCATTAAAAAAAGCTTTTTCAGCATCGCCACATCCATCTGGTTACTTACAAACAACGCAATATTCGTTTCCTTAAAACCCGTGCCCTTGAGCAATCTAATGAGTTGATAAGTTTCCAGCTCAGTATTAATCGCCTGATAATGCTTCTTATCGCATAGTTGCAACCACCCTAAAGCCGCCAGTTTTGTTTCCTCATTTACAGGAAATTGCCGACTCTTTAAAAATTGAATTAATTTGGCCAATTTTGGCCGCATTGCCCGTTTAAAATTGAATCCAAAGCCCTTAAGCTTTTGAGCGTTAGCTTGCAATTCGATTAAGCTTTGAGAGTGGCTTGTAGAAATAAAACGCCGCTCAGCCAATACCAGATTTAATGCTTGCAGTACTTCTTGTATAAACCTTTCGTCGGTAGAGTGTCTTGAGGCAACTGATGGAATGAGCGTGCCTGCCGCGAGGTCGCTAATAATTAAAAACACCTTATCAAAATTGGTCGGAGGACTCTTCTGCAGAAAGTCAGGAATAGTCGGCTCTTGGGTTTTAAACTCTTCTCCGCAATACTCAAAAAAACCTTGGTTAACATTCGAATTGAGTATTTCCCTCCAAAAATATTGATTACTATCGAGTCCCTTTAAACTGACCTGTTTGCGCAAGGCGTCTGCACTCTTCCTAGACCACTGAGCTGCTATTGCTGAAGTGATGGGCACTGTTTTCAAAGCACGATCCATGCACGCTCGAACACTCACATGATGTAGATGCATATAAGAACCGCAACTGGTGATGATGGAGTGGTGACCAAAATCTGTCGCAGATTGATTTAAATTATTTTTGAATCCACTATCGTCCCCTGATAAAGCCTGTACCAGTTCATTAGAGATGACAGTGTCCGATAGAGAGTGGAAGGAGATTTTCTGATCGCCCGTTGCTTGTTTAAGCAGTTGATTCAACCCCCAGTAAAAATGGCCCAATCTATATAACTTCTTTGGCTTGGCTGGATCCCCAAACACAAAATCTGAAGGTGAAGCCATTTCAAGCTTTCTTCTCTCAATCATTATATGCACGGCATCCAATACAGATCTATCCTCGATCTTCAACGTGCGTTTTGCAGCATATGTTTTCCCGGAAGCAATATGGATTTCAGCATGGTCGGGGTAAAACGTGATATCACGCAGCCGTAAATTAAATACTTCACCCACCCGAAACCGCTTATGGTTTGCTAGCAAGATGGCCAGGCGCCATGAGTCTATTAAACGACTATCAGCCGTCGCACTATCTAACCAACGCTTAATCCGAACAATCTCATGTGGCCAGATCACGTTTGATTTGGGAGCGACTTCAATGTCTTTAAAAAATTGATTTCGATAGACAGGCTGTACCCCAAACCAGTCCTCTAAAAAGGCATGAAATGTAGCCAATGCACTGGCGGCAATACCTTTTTGGCTCTCGTTTACGTTCTCAAGGATGTGGGTATAAAGTTCAAGATAATCTTGCTCAGCTATTTCAATAATTTTTATTGTTTTGATCTCTTTGAAAAGTAACTTCGAGACTGTGCCAACATAATTAGAAATGGTAGCTTGGGATAAATTCTCTTTTGCGCGTGTGCCATGCAAAATCAGATGGATAGCCCAGGATAGAATCAAGGCTGATGCACGCCCATAATCATCTAACAACTTGGCAAGCTGCTCGCATTTTTGCAACATCAACTTTTTGGCTTGAGCGTCAGACTTGCCTAATTTTCGACCACAAGCTGACACAACGCCCTCAATGAATGCATCAGTGGTCTCAACTCTCTCAGTTTCGAATACGTGCGTCATAGGTTGCACGAATAAACTTTGATCTGTATTAGGCTCATCACTAAATAATGCTTCCTGCCTATGTAGCCTGATATAAGCAGAGTCAGGAATTGAGGACATACTGAGTTGATCGGTCAGGTAGTCGTATACCAGGCCAGGAGAGTAAAATGCCATCCATTCTGCTAGATCTGTTTTTAAGGAGTAGCGCGAATGTATCTGCTGATAAATTGACATTAGTTTTTTTGCATCAATTGCCACTGCTTGATTGCTTAATCCTCCATATAATCGAATCGAAACAGAGGATAAAATGAATCGATCAACCCGACCACTCGCATAATGCCAACTGACATTGACTCCATCCGGACAAAGTTTAGGACGCTCCCTGACGGCCAACTCAATCGAATTAAGTGGCACTCCATCCAACATCACTAATGCAAACGCATAATGCTCGCAAGGTAATAAATGACAGTTTTGGATATCAACCAGATACTTGATAAATCTAGCTACTCTTTCAATCCCTGTTGCACCCGCATCCTCAATACGACTCATGCGCGCCTGCATCTTTTTGTAATTGGCCGCTCTCATACTGTCTTCCTAGACAATCCAGGAATTGCTTGAATACCAAGCTCGAAAAGTTTTCTAGTTTGGGCCTCATCAACTCTCTGGATAAAAGAAGATAAAATGAGATTACTGTCAGTAGACCAATTTAAACTGCCCTGCTGTTGATGCCTTAGGTGTGCTGATGTTTCACGATCAGAGATGTCCAAACGTCTAAAAGTAGTAGCCCAGAAATGTCTTCCAAAATTTAATGGCGCCTGAACCGTCCAAAAAGCCGATACCGCTGTAGATGAAAAACCTTTCAACGATGTTGGCGTAATGAAAATGGGTTGTGTCCCGCCTGCCAGAACGCTTTCCAGCGATTGTTTGAATTTATTGAACGTTGCTTTTTGAGCTTTATTGAGTCTTACGAGTAGAGCCGCACAATGCGCACGATACAACTCAAACTGTTCATGGAGAATTCGGCAAATCGCTACTGGTTGTGGAGATGCCTCAGCATGCACTTTCTTATCGTTCACGATAAGAAATTTTTGCCTGCCTAAAACCTGACTGCTATTGATATCAATAGGGTTAGCATCGCGCAGTGCCAAACAAAAAATGGTTAGCGTAGCGATATAGGTAGTGTATTTTTCATGAAAAGAAATAACACTTTGCAGACTTGCATTATTAGAAGTCCTTGCTCCCTCAACTGACTCAGCTAGACTACTAAACAACTTGGTCACCGCATGGTCTGATAACACCGCTGAAGAACCAATATTCAGCCCATCCACCATGATCACCGACTCGCCCAAACCCAGACCATCAAAAACTATTTGTGAGGCTTCCCATACCTCCAGGCGAGTTATTTGAGTGTAGTAAATTCTGGACTTCGGAAAACTTCTAAAATCATTGGCTAGCACTCCCCCCATAAATAAATCCACCTTATCGGAAGCATACTTAGCATAGGTATTCGTTAATTTTGCTGGACGAATGTCGGGCAAGCTGAAATCACTTCCAGTAATGTCCCCTATGACTTTGATAGTCTCTGACGATTTGCACAGGTGCTCCTGTAAAGCCTTAGCTAAAAACAACGGCAGAGGTTTAACTAAAACTTGAGAAGCCGGTACATACTGCTCTCCAGCCAGGTTAGCTGCTCCAGGAGCGATGATGGAAAGGTCAAAATAGATGACCCACTCGGTGATTGACACCGCGATTACCCACTCATCGGTAGCGCTCTCAAGAATCGGTATTTCATGAACATAACCAATAGGAAGATTGGTCAACATAGCTATCAGCGTTAAACATGCTGCTTTGGATAACTCCGTATCCTCCGTCATGCTTTTCAATTGCCGGCATACAGACTCCAACTCACTGGGGGAGTAAGTTTTACGGTCATAAACAGCCTGTCGAGTTTTTGTGTCTGCATAGTGAATCTTGTTTTGATAATGAAAACTTACCTTTTCAACGAAAGACTCAGTAAAGCTTTCCTCCTCATGAGCTAGGTATAGCTTAGCGTTAAGCTCCATGCGTAGAAGCGTACGTAACTCCTTTCCAGCTAACCTGCCCACCCCTCCACTCTGTAAATATTTAAATAATATGGAAGGAGTCCGCTTATTGTGTTTGATCCCCTTAAAAAGACAAAAAAGATAGATACCCACATACTTTAAGTCAGGATTTGTTTGCGAGTTAACTAAAAATCTAACGTACTCAAAAAGTTGCCACTTAAGCCATTTAGTTCTTTTGCGTCTCAAGTTAAAGTGAGGCAAGGGAGCTAATTTTGCGTTAGCAATTTCATTTCTTAATAACTCAAAATCACTCAACAGATTAAGTGGCTCAGTACTGTTACCTACAAATGCTGTTAGGGCGTAACACATACCTTCAACAGCTGCGCTCACTGAGACGGGAGCTTGACTTAAAGCTTCCATCAAGGCTGCCAATAGGCGAAAGAAGTCCTTCCTTGGTAAGGATAATTGGTCATGAATTGATTCGATTTGGCCAAAACAAAGCATAGGGCTGGCCTTACCCATAGTTGTATCCATAGGGCACCTCAAAGATTGTTTAAAAGTTTCGATGGGTTAAGCTATGAGCAGAATTCGTGCATGCATAGCAATGTGATAAGTGTGAGAATCACAAATGTGATGGTTTGCGAGAAAGTGAAGCACTCAACGCAATTTTGATTCGAAGAAAGATAAACAATCTTTGCTCGACATATCGATTCAGGATTACAGAACGATAGAGATTTTATGGGTAGTTTTAGCTTTTGAAGCGATGCCTACCTCAACACAGAGGCATACTGACCTGAGCTAAAAGGGATGATTAAGGCGTAATTTGAGAGCCCGCTCAACTAACGACTGTTGAGCAATTTATGATGACTGATGTCATAACTTTACTAAAGCGACTTTAGCAAAGGCTAGCAGGCTAGCTTAATTAGAAATATCGGAAAACCGAAGATGGATAAATCCATTAAATTTAAGATAGCGTTTCCGCCTGAGTACTGTCAAGCTCTTTTTTAAACCAAAGGTCGCTTAGTCTTGCCAGTCTGCTTTCCAGACAAAGAGAGTTCAAAAGCACTTTGTGAATTTTTCGTTTGTTGCCTCAAGCAAGGTTATCTAAATGTTCACAAAGGGAATGAAATATCCTATTGATTTATATGAAAAAGAATATCAACAGGTAATTTTAAGCACTTTGAATGATGTACATGTACATCATATTTTTTAGATTCCGAAGCCATATTTTAAGAGAAATACCCTTAAACTTTTAATGCTATTCTGACTAAATCCCTAGGAAAATTAAGCATATTTCGCGTTGCATTAGTGCATTACACCAAGGGCCGTTAGCCTAATGAACAATAAAAAAGACCAAGGTTTAAACTTTGGTCTTTTTAACATTTCATTGATGAATTCACATCCAATTAACTTTGAAATTTCAGGCTTAAAATGGGTAATTCGACTTCACTCATTTAATTTTTGAAACTGGAAAAGGATAGTTAAAAAATTATGCACCTAAAGTCTGTAAGGCAATAATTGTTTTTGCATCAACAATTTGTCTATTTTTTATCAACTCAGGTACTGCAGACAGGTTTATCCAATGTAACTCAATACCTTCTTCAGGTTTATAAACTTTATTAGGCTCTAATTGATCAACATAAAAAATATGAGCTTTCTCCGTTGATGAACCAATAGATAAAATTATCGTTATTACAAAATTTGCTTTAATGGGTACAAGTCCAGTCTCTTCCCTGAACTCTCTAATTACAGTTTCTTCAAGCGTTTCATCTTTCTCATGACTTCCTCCAGGCAACTCAAGAAAGTATGCATCAAATATAGGTCTATATTGTTTAACAAGGAGAACTTGGTTGGCAGCATTTTTATACAAGGCAACACATGTGTCTGGCATTTGAATATAGTCCAGAGACTCGCCCTTGTAGCTCATGGACTTAATTTGGTAGGCCGATTTTTTCATAATGTTTCCAAAACTCTTTTGATGCTCTGTTCATAAACGATTGAAGATTCATTGTTTAGAACAACAAAGTCCGCAATCAGTTTAATACTATCTAGTCCCCAGTGATCTTGCATACTGTCTACAGACTGAAAGGTGGCCCAGGCGTTAAGACTTTCTATCTGGGCACTATGAGACAAATGGCGTTTGTAGCGCAAGCTTTGATCACTCTCAATGAATATCAATTTTGAGTCAGGGAAAGAACTCTTTATCAAGTTGAGAAGATCAATAGATCTAACACCAATTACAGCTAACTTTTCATGGATAGAGAACTTTTCGATTATCGAGGAATGAATACTGGAATTGAATTCATCCATTTTTTCTTCATATAGTTTGCTTATATCAAATTTCTGAGCTGATTCGGATTGCGCTTTAACAAAAGCACCACACTCGAACGGTACATACCCATAATCAACAGAAATGTCTGCTGCAGTAGATTTGCCTGATCGATCATAACCAGAAATCACAATTAAATTAGATGACATTATTTTGATTGAGCAGTCCTTGCAAGCAATCCCTGTCTTGTTGAGTTGAGTTATTTAAAGGTAAAAGTCTGCCCGCATTTATTTGTATATTTATATTCGAGTCAAATCGCACTGCGACAGGCAAGATCCTTAATTTGAAGTCTCTTGCTAAAAGTTTATAACCTTTTTTGAACTCCAGTAATTCATACGGATTAGCGTAGTTACTTTTTCCAGAGGTTCCGCCTTCTGGAAAAATAACTATTAAAGGTTTCTTGTGATGCTTCTTTAATTCAAAAATTTTATTCTCGAGAGCCATCTTCAAATTAGCATATTGATACGGCTTGTCTCGAAAGATTGTCACAGCATTGATGCTTTGTAATATGTTTTCATAAATGGGCTCGAGTTTCATAAAAACGTAAATTATTTCAAACTCACTGAGAGTATCAAACTTAGTAGATAGGTATTGTGTAATCGGGGCTAGAAGCAAAATAAAAGGATCATCGTTCTCTAACTTGGGTACATCTAAAAAGAATTTGCGAGGAAGTTTTCCTAAAATATCACTTGGATAAATTTTTGTTAGTTTATTCAGGCCTAAGTGATTAGTTATGACGATTAATCCATCTGAGAAAGCCTCTAATAATTCTTCATTAGAGGACATAGTAACCGTTTGGAAAATCTCTTTAATACAACTCTTGAAAGCACTATTCGAAAACTCACTTTCAAGAATTGACTTTGCAAGAAAGGATAGCTGGATACTCTTTAACTCTGAGAGTTTTTGATAACCTTCATCTGATGGAACGCTTCTCAATTTCTCAATTATTTTTATTTCAAAGTCCATTTGATTTCTAAAATTATAGGGTGTTCGACTGCAGCCAAACATCTAACGCTGTTGCCTGATTCCAGAGCTGGTCAAAATATTTCATATGCGTATTTGCTAAGGATGCGGGAGCTTGTTCTAATTGAAGCAAAAACGATTGATTAATTCTTTTCGACTGTAATGCATAGTTTAAATAAACACTTTGTTTATCAATAATTACCATTCGCCAAAGAGGATATTCATCTCTAAATAAGCGAATCTGAATGTTTACGCCTGTTTGCGCTGCAATTCCTTGCAGTCTGCTAATGGATGACTTCATATCATGCACCCATGAATTGGGATTGTCATTTTCATCATTTGCTCTTGCCGTGATGAATTGAGTATCACTAGGATCCATAATCAGAAATTTGACTTCATAATTGTAGTTACTATTGCGAAGCCTATTCAATTGATTAGTTAGGTCGTGATTGTAAGCTGTAGATTTTGCAGATACCCCAAGAAAATAAAAGCTGGACTGTGCTTTTTCGAGAGCATTCATGGTTGAACTCGAACTAGGTTCAAAAATACCAGCTATTCCGGCACGTCCAAACTCTTGAGCTTTCGAAATATTAAGACCAAGAACTTGCTTACATTTCCAATATTCCCAACCGAGGAAAAGGGATAAACATGCAAAAAAAACACATGCAATAATCAAATAAGAGTTTTCAGAAAAATAGGCTGTAATGCTTGGAGGGACTAACAAGATTACTTTATTAATGTGTTCTTTTACGTAATCAGCTAAGACACTTTCTGCGAGGCTCTTCCACATATTCCACCCTGACTTAAAAATTTGTATGTTTATAATGTTTAGCAATCAAACCATTTTATACAAATTATAAGACTTAAGGCGGCTAAGATATTTAGTTTGCTATTGTTAGCAATAATTCGTTTGTAATGGGTCGATCCCTGCAACCCTACCAAGTTAAAAAACACGGCTTGTAGAAAGCAAATCTCGAAAATATTTGGATATTAAAATAGTCGCAAAATCTTGCTAAAAAAGCACCAGATCTCGTGATATTGAATGGTGCTAAATTGGTGCTATGGTGGTGCTATCTTTTGAGTTTGGTGCCTTATTGGTGCTATAAAATTGACCGGATTTACACTATTTTCGTCCGCTTAAATCCAGCGTCAGGTGCGCGGCAAGCCCCGTATTTACTAGGTTTCTTCAATAAAATTAAGGACTAACTTATTATGAGCTCGAGGCTTTCCGAAGCCAAGGGTCGTGAGTTCGAATCTCGCTGGGCGCACCAGTAATAAAAGCAAAGCCAAGATAGTGATTACTAACTTGGCTTTTTTAACAGCTGAAAATATTCAAGACTAGCGGACTTTTAATCCGTTTGGTGTGGGCTCAATCTTCGCACACCTTACCAAAATACAAAGATGGCTTGCAGAAATGTGAGCCGTTTTTCTTCCCTCAATCCTGAACAGCATTTCAGATTTCAGCATTTCGTTATTTCTGCAGTTTTCAAGTTGACCATCTTCAAGCTGGTTCCGAAACGCACACCATTTGTTGCCCCAAGTCTAGTCATAATAGTCTGGTTGATATGATGGTAATCTCGATGGCGTTCGTTGGCCGTTATGTTGGCTTGGCGTGGAGGTAGGAATTTTTCCAGTCACAGGGGAAGATATTGTACAGGTCGTTGTAGGGCAGCCCTTTTTAAGTTATGTTTAACCAATGATCTCGTCAGCCATATGAAATTGGTTTAAATCCGCGTACAAAAAGGGGGAATAAAAATGCGCAGTATTGGTAATTTTCTTTGGTTCATCTTTGGCGGCTTTTTCATGGGCCTGGCCTGGTGGTTCTTTGGTACTTTGGCGTTCATAACGATCATTGGCATCCCTTGGGGAAAAGCCTGTTTTGTCATTGGCCAATTTACCTTCTTACCATTTGGTCGAGAAGCAGTGAGTCGCAACGTGTTAAATCAGAAGGATGATATT